>Ga0209337_1000526_pt1 | contig 30986 bp, 52 predicted proteins | sample LinPmetageLP53_FD_184044 | JGI IMG/M metagenome (GOLD analysis project Ga0209337, IMG submission 184044) | Marine viral communities from the Pacific Ocean - LP-53 (SPAdes) (version 2) | ecosystem: Environmental > Aquatic > Marine > Oceanic | place: Pacific Ocean | collected 2010-02-08 | reverse complement strand
CGTTTAAATCGTCTTCGTCTACGGGTGTCCAAATGCTCGTTCTATAAGCAACAGTTGATTTAGTGCCTAACCTACCCGTTACCCAATTTTCTTGTTGACTGTGATTCATTTTTCACGTTTTAAAATTGCCAATGCACCATCTATTGCGTTCATCTGGCCCTTGCCGCTTGCGTATGACTCCGCAATGTTTAAGGCTTTAACAACCTCATCGCGAAAACCATGCACCTTGTACATATCATAAGCAAGCATAAAAAAAACAGTGCTTTTAAAATAGTTTTCGTGTAGCCTGCCTATAGGCGATCTGTCTATCCAATACTGTAGGACACCAATAACCTTACTCATACCGTCTTCCAATCCGTGCTGATTATAAAAATCAATTGCAGACTGGCAAGTTTCAAAATTGTTTGTTACCTCTATAGCGTTACTGTTCATTGTGCGTAATTTTCAGTGTTATAGCCTAAGTCCTGCTGTACATTATGCTGTTCTCTGTGTCTACGATTGTATTCCTCACCCCTTAATTCTACCATGTCTTCTTGTGCTTTCCGACGCATTCGAACTATACTCTCAGGTGTAGCTAATTCTTTCGTTGCAATCATCTGCAACAACTCATACATTCTGCATTCAGATACGCTAATGTTTTTTGCCTGTAGTTCGGCATTCCAATAGTTCGCTATTAGCCTGCTATCGTCATCGCGTAGCGCAGGGTACTGCTTCAGCAAGTAAATGACCTTGTCCTTTGTCTTGTTTATTTTCATGGATTTGTATTGATTAGATGCAAATATACATCTATTTGTCGTATTGTCCAAATAATACTATCAAGCATAAAAAACCCCCACCTCGTTAGGCAGGGGTTTCATAATCAACCATGAAAAAGCTAGGTAAGGGAACAACCTAGCAGCGACGATTGCATACATCGCTTCTATCCATAAAGCAATTTACTATTTCTTTCGGTTTTTACCAAGTACAACCGCATTCAAAATGCGACTTAGTACATTCACAATACGATCGTCTTTCTTGGTTTCAGTCAAAGCTGTTAACGTACCAGCAGCAATTAAAACTGCGTTCAAAATTTCACTCCAGTAAAGGGTTAAAAAATTCATTTGTCTTCTATTAAAAAATTATACTTCTCTTTTACATCAAAACATGGACACGCTTTACTAGCAAACTCGTTGTGACCATGCAATTCTAATTTGCCAAAACACACCTTTAAGGCATGCCATAATTCCAGCCAACCCATTTCTTGTTGTGCTGTCATTGTATCCGCTGGCTCTCCTGTCTTGGCTGATATGCCACCAACATAACATACACCAATAGAAGTTCGGTTTTGACTTGCGGTATGCGCTCCTATTTTGTCTACGTCTCGACCACGATGCACTGATCCGTCACGGTAAATGACATAGTGATACCCAATGTCATTCCATCCTCTGGCTTCATGCCATGTGCGAATAGTGTCAACATCAATATGCGCTCCTTCAATAGTAGCAGAGCAGTGCAAAATTACCTTATCAATATCTCTCACTCAATACCTTTTAAGAAACGTCTGCTATATCACACCCAACATAGTCTGCTAATTCTTCAATATTTGACATAGCAGCATCAATGACATAATTAGTGTCATTTTTTAGCCTTAAAACTAAAATAGGCTCTATGTCTGTTCCTTCAATGTACATGGATTTTCGACTAGTTACATCTAATAAACCGCCTATGCCTTTTAAGTTGTACATAACATCTTCAACTGCTTCGTATGTGTCCCTATACCTTGCATTTGCAGGGCCAAAAAACATTATTCTTAATTTCATTCTATTCCTTTTTTAGCTAGTAAGATTTTTATCTCATTAATGCCACTGACTAAAACCTCTAGTGTTTCCTGCACCTTGGTTTCTTGTTTTTCTAACGAGTACAAGCGGCTCTTTATTTTTGTGACCTCATTTGTCAGCTTAACCCATGTCGCTATGATACCGCTTAACGCACCAACTACTACACCTATTAAATCGTACTCCATCTTTTTATGTATTCAATGAGCTTGGCTTCATTCCTAATTCGCTTAGTAATCTTTGAGGCCAATACCTTGTGCGATTCTGATTTCTCGGTTACTCTTGATTCTGTTCTTATCGACATTGAGGTTTCCAAAATAATTGTGAGTGTTTGGGCTAAGGTCTGCACCACTGTTGCTTGAATATTCAGGAAACAAACTGGTGTTGTGACACAAGTAATCTACTAAGCGACCTCGATAGAACATTCCTATATCTGTAGCTTTTTGAACAACCATCTTAATATCACCCATTGAGGCACTTGTACCTTGCTCGTTGTCTATCAAGGTAACGCTATTATTAGAGAACCGCAATCGCATTACATAAGCCACTTCTGCAAAGGCTAATTGCACTAAACAGGGCTGAATAAATTCAGTCACTAATTTATCATAATTTCCAACAAGGGTGCTATCTACAATATCCTGTTTTAGCTTGTCGTCGAGGTCTGTACCAAGAGCTGGCAATATCCACCGATCTTGCGCAATTAAGATATAAGGGTGCAACAGGTTGTCATCTACAGCTGACCCAAGTGCCGTGTCTTTTTTTATACGCGATGCGTTTATATACAGTGTAGCCATTATTGCTTGTCTATTGGTGCGATAGCTTCTTCTCCTTTCTGCACTATGTAAGGGTTGTTTCCAACTCGACGCATAACAGCGTCCCAATCCTCATATAGCCCATCTGTGGTGTCTGGAAGACCATCGGGTACATATACATATATAAGTCTTTTAAAACCGTGGTAGCAATTCTTGCCGCCAGCCCATTCAAATATGTCATAAGTGCTTTGTCCTGCTGCGGCAAACTGACCGTTTACTCCATCAGAACTCATATTGCCTATGTCTTCGTATCGGTACTGCACACCAGCATCTGACAAATCCATCATCTCCACACAAAAATCTCGGCTGTTGCCTTTAGGCTGTTGACTGGTAGCTTTAAAATACTGATAGCGTACAGCAAACAAATTACCCTGTGGACTAACAACGTCACCCCAGTCAGAAACTAGGTCATAGTTTGAATAATCTTCTAAGCCAAACTTGTGCATGCTATGCAGGCGTTTGTCGTCTGACGTATCGGTGATGTCTTCTTCTTTTAAAAGACGGAATTCTTTAGGCAGTGGTGCGTCTTTGTCAGCCAAATGATTTAGCCAAATTGATCCTTGCGTGTCGTTAATGCGAACAGGTTGCTTGGAAAAGATTTTTTTTTTTTCTTCTTCTTCTTTCTGTACGATAAAACTAGCTGGCACTAAGTCTTTAAAATACACGTCTAAAACAATGCTATTAGCAGCTAGTAGAGGCTTTATACCATGTAGCAACGTATGCTGAAATGGCTCTACAACCGTCTTGCTATATAAATCGTATGCGTCACGCATCTCATCTGCATTACTTCCAAAACCTCCTCCTTCTGATCGCAACCCAAACAGCAGTGGCGAAGTTACACGGTGACCCGATAGTATTTCTTGAAACACTTGCTTCGCTAAGAAGTCATAAGTGTCGTGTGGGTTGGGTAAATTAAAAGGTTCAATAGTCGGTGCTGAATCTTGGCCATCATTGAAGGTCATTAAAATTTTACCTGCGTTGCTTGCCCCACCAAACTTGTCGTAAATCAAGCGTTCCAAATCTCTACGCTCGTCATCTGTAGGTATGCCACTGTTGAAGCTAATGGCCATAGAGGGAAAAAGCCCCGTTTTTATATTGCTAAGATGAAATTCAGCTATGCTTTTATCCAGCTCACAATATGCTGTAGCCCCTTTGTAGTCTGGCATTCCGTAAAAGAAAGACACAGGACTGTACGATTTAATGTGAACGATTTGACTTGCTGCGGTGCGGTCGTTTACATCAAAAGCTGGAATAGGATTTGGCTTAAATGTAGATTGGTTTGATTCAATCCAATTTGTGCTGTGATAAAAAATCTTAATATCATCGTTGTCATCGGCTTTGCCACACCGAATAGTGCTTGCAGGAACATGGTGGACTTCGCTTATGCTGCTTCTATCTTGTGACCAAATGACATTTAAGTAAGCATTGCCATAAAGTTTTAAATCAAAGGCTGCACGTTTAAGTGAGTCGTGACGAAACATACCAGTAAGCTGCAACCACTGTTTGACATTTTCGTCTTTACTATCGCTGTCTAAACCCTCACCGTAAATCATATCCGCAGTACCCGTGACTATAGCTCCGTGTATAGAAGAGGAGATAAATAAGTCGTCAAGATAAAGAGGATACAAATTGTCCTCACCAAAAAATACCCAGTCTTTGTTGCTGTGATCAGTAAACATGGGTTGCTCGTATTTGGCGTAATCAATTACACCGAGCTTTGTTTTCATATTGCTCATTTTGAATCTTAGTTGTTCATATGCTTAAATAGTCGTACCAAACAAAGTAAGAAACTCTAAAAGGTCTGCAATAGTGACATAACCATCACCATTTAAATCATAAGTAGGGTCGTACTTCGTTTGAGTACCAAAGTAAGCAAGCCACGATAGCAAATAATATACGTCTATAGTCATGTTTTTTTGTTATGTCAGGTTAACGGAGCTGTCCAATTATCTAAATCACTTTGTACCATGTACCGAACGTTCTCTGATGAAAACGCTGTGGGATGAGTTTGTAGTAATTCAACCACACGAATTGCACCATCTTGAGAGGTCAAAATTTGATCAAGGCTATCTTCAACAATATCATCCCAAACAATATCGTTAACATTGAATATGACTTTATATAGCTTGGCGTTGATGTCTTCTGTCTGTATCATTAGTACCCGTAGTTTGCTTTCTCTAAATTAAAATTCTGCAACGCTTCAGCAGCAGTCAATGCGACATCCTCGTAAGTCCTTGTTACTCCTAAGTACATGCGCTGTGCCTCACTGCTTGAGCTGTAGCCACCATAAAATTTTACCGCTTGATTGTAGCTTGGATTTACGCTTAGACTTTCTGACTGCCATAGCGATCCATTCCTGTAAACGTTCATGGTTTGATAATCGCTTCCACTTCCTGTCATTGAAAAGACAAGATGATGCCAAGTATCTGTTGCTAAGGTTGAAGAACTTGATCTAGAAGTTCCGTTAAAATACTGCCACAGCGTGTTATTGCTATTCATCCTACACCGCCATGCACTGTTGTAGCCGTAGTTTATAAAATTGCCATTTGTTAACCATGAACCATTTGACCGCACCCACAACTCGTGTGTAAACGTTTCCACATCACCTGTTGGTTGCCAAATGTTAACGTTATTAACCCGCACGTTATATGTATAAACGCGGTCATTTACGCCATCTAAATACATACACTTCGTCCCGTTTAAATCAACCACAGCCGCGCCATTTGAGCCACCAACATAATTGTCGTATGCGCTGTATGGACCGTAATTGTTGTATGTTTTATCAGGTATAGTAATATCGTTTACAGCAGCGTCAGCAGGATCTGACCATGACGCGAGAGAATTTACTTGAGCAGGAGTTGCTGGAGCAGGAGGAAAGTAAAAATTATTTATTCTACGTTCAACATCAACACGTTCAGATGACATATCAACGTTAAAAATTATGACCTCCTGCATGTGATGCATATTAAACCCACCTAAAACATCTGCTGTAATATTTGAGCTTTGTAGGTTCTGAATTGAGTTGTAACCTGAAAAAGGTTGGATCGCATTATAAAATGTATTTTTTAGCGTAGCAGTACTTGAAACGCCATTGATAAATAAACTCGTACCACTGAGAGCCGTTCCACCATTACTCAGAAAAGTAGAATACAAGCTATTATTAAAACGAGGCTCCCACACCTGCTTTTTGTCATTCTGAGTATCAATTCCTGTTCTATTAAAGAAATGGGCAGTAGAATCAGTTACTAAATTTGTGATATCCATAGAGCATCCGTTGCCATGAATATATTTAATAACAGGCTTAGAATCCTGCAACAAAACACTTTGTGTTGTGCCGTCATAAACCTTGGGCATTTTAGTCGTGTCTGTCTGGAATGCCGTGTTGTTATTAATTGACTGATCATACCATTTTGACACAAACCCATCATTTGAACCGCAGTGATTAGCCAACGCTGTCAAGTCTAAACCGTTGCTACTGTCGAACCCTATACTAGCGTATGAAGTGCCGTTATAAACTTCGATGCAATCGCCTGTGTAAAGTGTCCTGAGCTTGCGTAGCGAATAGGCAACCGAGAAATTTGCATATACGTCAAGCAATAAGCCGCTAACAGCTTTATTTGATGACACGGCTTGGTAAAAATTTCCCATTAGCTTGCTTGTCTTTCTCCCGTCAAGGTGTAAACATTTGACGCAGTTCTCTTTAAACCCATTACCGCGTATTGACCGCCTGAAACTAACGTTTCTGAGCTGTAGATTGTTACCCCTGACGCTGCAACTACCGTGACAGTGCCCGCCCCGCGCTGCTCAATAACAAACTCGGCATAAGTGTCATAAGACGCAGACGCTGGTACGGTAATATTTACTGCTGAAGCACTGTTAAGAACAAGATATTTTGTTGTGTGCGCACTTGATAGAGTTGTTGAACCTGTCAGCGTTACAACATCGTAAGTCGTGCCACTTGGGCCTTGCGGTCCTGCTTGACCACCTGTTGAGCTTACCTCGAAAAATGCTTGTGTTGCAAAACAAGTGCCTGCGACTGTACTTGAATCAAACGAGAACACTTCAACATAGTCGCCTCCTTGCAACTCAACAATGCAGGTAACCAAATTATTGTTGTCATTTTGTGCCGATGCATTTCTGATATAGCCGTAACCCTCGCCAAGTAAATTAGTGCTGCCATTCTTTTTAAAGAACGTCGCTGGCGTTGTTCTTGTTGCGCTAGAATTAAATGTTATGTTACTGGTCAATTGATAGTAACCCGTAGCACTAACCGTGATGCGGTTGTTCGTTGGGTCAATTGTGATACCTGTGCCTTCCGTGTCTGCGCTTGTGTCAAACTTTACCTTTTGCGCGGTTGCGCTGTTAAAATCCTGTTGGCTGCCTCCACCTTTTAAAACTGACGCGCTCATAACAGCACGAGCGTAATCGAAAGTTGTGCCGCCACCGCCTCCTGATTGATCTACATATTCTAACGCTGTTGCACCTGTGTTCACGGCAAGCACCTGTCCCGTTGTTCCAATTAATGCGGGAACATCTGCAAGATCCCCAATGTCAGCCGCTGCGATTCGTGAATCAACTGCGCCATCTGTGTAACTAACCTTCGCGTTGTTAGTTGTTATGTCCGTAGCCTGTTGGCTTGTAATTCCAACTTTTGCAGTGTTGGCTGCAACTGCGCTTGCATCCGTATAGCTAATCTTTGCAGTGTTTGCAGTAATCGCTGAGGCTTGCCCTGAAGTAATGCCCGTCTTCGCATTGTTAGCCGTAATGTCACTAGCTTGAGTTGATGTAATTCCAGTCTTAGCTGTGTTCGTTGTGATTGCGCTCGCTTGCCCTGAAGTAATTCCAACCTTGGCGTTATTGGCGGTTATGTCAGCGGCTTGTTGGGTTGTGATTCCCACCTTTAACGTATTTGCTGCGACAGCGGCATTCGCTGCAACCCGTGCCTCTGTATAATAAAGATTCCCGTTCTCGTCAATGTCTCCCGTATCCAAAACAACAACACCCGTTTGACCGTTTACCGAGTCGACAGGAACGTTTGGGATATCGGTCGTAAGTGCCAGCGTACCGCCTGAGCTTGGAAAGAGTACCGTAATATTCCCCACGTTAGGTGCGCGAAGCCAAATCTTACCCGTAGCATTCTCCCAATATGTTAGCGAGCCTTGTTTAAAGTTAATGTCTGCAATTGTCGATAGAGCGTCGCTCCCTTCGATAGTCATTGCCTCAAACTCAACCTCGTTCCCTGCTGTACCTGCTGCAACTGCAAAGGACATAACTCCTGGACTTGCTTCGGTAACAGTTAGACCTGAGAGGTTGACTTTCATCTTTGCGCTATTGGCAAGAATGTCGATATACCCCTTTGTTGTGTCGTTTAGAGTGTCATATACTTGTGCCCCTGTTCCGCTTGCTTTAAATCGTGCAAGTAGGTCTTGAAGGCCATTATTGACCATCCACTTTTGAACTCCAGAGTTGTAAGAGATAACACTACCTTGGATAGGATTGTTTATGGCAACGTCGTTCAAATCGTTTAACGATTCTGCTCCTGTTGCGCTAGTATCTAAAGTAACCTCACCGTTGCCATCATCTGTCAGCGTTCCGTCTGGTACATTTATAGTGCGCACGTAATGCACGTCGGTTGCGTCGTTATCGGTTTTTACTCTAAGCCGTTGCGATACACTAGGCACTAAGCCTTGATCGTTGCTCGGTACAAACGTTGTACTTGTCCCGTCGTCGTTGTAAGTGTTGTACTGGCTAGTAGCAAAAATTGGGTCGCCTGTGACAAAAGCAGCAACAGTAACTAAGTCTGTGCCGTCCACTTTAGCAAAAGACGCTAAATATTGACCTTCTGGTAAACCTGTAGCTGTGTAACTAAATTTTGTGGCCCGTTCATTGGTTTTGTCAGCAGTCAAACGCACCAAAAAATTCTCGTCAGTCATTTGAAAAATCAGGGTCAAATCAACTACCGTTAATTCTTCACCTAAATCAATGTAAAATGTCCTCTGTTCGTAATTAGCTAACTGTATCATCACTTAATAATATAAGTTTTATTGCATAGCGTAATTAAACGCTGTGTGACCTCCAATAACGATTCCACAGCCTAGAGCAGGTTTTTTAAAATGCTTACTGTAAGCCATCGCGTAAGACGAAGCGTCAATGCCCGAACCTGTTTGCATGCCCCATATATTTTGCCTGCCAGTCAAATGTACGACCTCCATCTCGGTATGTCGATGCCCTTGGACAATGCTTTGCATCTCGTTTTTTGCTCGTGTTTTAGCGGTTGGGCCTTCTCCGTGAATGTACAAAACATCATCGTACTCTATACTTTCAACCCAGTTCCAATTTGTGCCTAAAACCTCATTGAAGCTCTTAATCCAAACGCTAGGAATAGCACTACTAAATGCCCTACGCGCGACAATTCGATCATGATTTCCAATGGTCACATCAGCGACTTCAAATGCGTCACGCCATTTTTTAATACCCTCTATTGCCATTTCTAACTCCGTCCTAGGGCTTTCTCCGTCAGGAGAAGATTCCCACCTGCTACTGGCATGTGAATCAATTATATCTCCAATAAATATGACTTGATTACAAGCAAACTTTTCATAAGCCTCTACACAGTGACTAAAATAATTTTGATGAACAAATGGTTCATGTATGTCTCCTATGACTAAAATTCTACGCTCATTTTCTCTTAGATGGTCAAGTGCTGGCTTTAGCTTTGGGTCTAGACGTGGGCGGTATATCATACTAACTAAAATAAAAAAAGGGGCAAACCGAAGCCTACCCCTTTTTCTTTTGTCATTTTATCTGTTAACTCAATGCGAGTGTAACGCCAGTAGCTAAAGCATCTGCTCCGTTGAACGGAAAATCTGCTGCGCCTACTGTTGGAGATGGTAAGAAATAGATTGGGAACAACTCACGACCGCTAAAGTCCAGTTGGAATCCATTCATATCACCAAAGCTAGTACCTGTTGTCAAGTTACCTCCTGAAACATCCAAGCCGTTTTCAGCTCCGAGGCAGTACAATTGATCGTTGTTGTCCAACACGAATGTGTTAAGACGGCTCTTAGCCAACGATACAATTTTGTCTGCGTCTGAACTTGCCAATTTATGGAACATTAAACTGAGCGTTTGCTCATAGAATACTGTTCCGTTATTGGTGTCGGCTTGTACATTAATGGTCATGCTTGACAACTCAGGTCGTAAGTCATAGCGGAAAATGGTAAGGTTACCACTTGCTGCTCCAGTGTCTCCTTTAAGCTCGTCAAGAACTCCAGCAGTAACGCTGGCTGATACGCTTAAATCTTGAAAGACCGATGCGAAGTAAACGGCTTTTAAACCACCTACTACATCAGTGCAATCAATAGACCGACCTGCTGCTAATGTACAGCTAATTGGCATTAGAGGATAGTCGTTAAAGCACCAACTACAATCTCTGTCAATCGTCCAGCTTGCGTACCTAGGCCAAACTGCATAGTTACTCGAATGTTGTCTGATCCGTCGTATTGATATACGGGAATGACAGCAGCCTGCGTGTAGTCAGTTCGCAAGTTAGAACCGACATACAAGTTTGACTCTTGAGCCATAACAATACAGTTGTTAGGAATACCTCCTGAAACGTGAATTGGAATACCCATGAATGTCATCCCTGTGAATGACTGAGCTGCACCTTGGTTGTTAATACCTTGACCCGCGTTATTTGCCAATCCTACTCCAAGACCTGCCAATTGCTGGCAGTACAAAGCGTATGTCTTAGGCGAGCAATAGAAAGCAGTGTCAGGCTTAGTAATTACAGCAGGTGTTGTTTCTGCCATCTTAGTGTAGACCTTATTAAACTCCGCTGTAGCATTTACATTGGTGATAGTAGCAATTACTTGTTCTGTAGCACCCTGCAAACGACCAACAGCCCAACCAGCAGAATCAAATACACCGTCGTTTGACAAGAATCCTGTTGCCTTACCACCAACCCAGATGTTATTTTCTACTGATTCAGCAGTTTTAGCTGCGATTGTAGCAAAAACAAAATTACGGAATGAGTCGTTAGACCAATCCATAGATTGACGTGCCCCAGTCATGCCTTGCCATGTAGGTAGAATAGTACCTCGGCAAAGCGACTCGTTAACTTTCAAATCAGTTAGCGTCAATACGCGCTCATCAACAGTAACGCTGTTGCCATCTTGGAAATCACAACCTGCTGATTGAATAACGTCGCTTGCAACAGACGCACCTGATACTACGGCTTTGTTTTGGATTCCGTCCAACTGTGTAACCCAGTTGTTGGCTACTGTGTCTGCACCATGAATTGCTGGTGCTACATAAAAATCTGCTGCTTCACCTGCATACGTGCTTGGATCAGGCGAAAGAGCTGGATTTGCGAACGCACGATGGCGACGCTGATAACGTGAAATACTCATTTTAAATCATATCTTTAAAGTAACCAAATACCCTGCTTTTTGCCGTTCCCTCTGCTGAGATAGTAGGCTGTTCGGCTTTCGCTTGTGGGCGATTGCGTACTGGATTGGCCGCAGGTTGCTGACCAAGTTCTTGAAGCTGCTCACGCAACATTCGGTTTTGTCGTGACAATCGACGCATACGCATCTCTTCTCGTGACATTTCTGTTCGTCGTGCTGGACGACCTTCTCCGCGCTCTTCTGACATCTTGCGACGTGAATAACCGCGACGCTTCTTGCGACGTGCAAATTCTTCTCGTCGTGATTGAGACGCTTCTACTTTTGTTTCTTCAGTAACTGTTTCTTCTGAAGAACCTTGTGCTAGATTCATAGCCATTTCGTGTACTGCTTCTGCTTGTTCAGCCGATAACCCCATCTCGACTAAAATATTAATAAACTGCTCATGAGAATCTGGGGTAGATTCTTCTTGGACTTCTTCTACGGGAGTCTCCACCGTTTCTTCTTCAAACTTTCGTCTCATGTTATGATAATGCTAAAATATCTGTTGTTGCTCCTACTTTAAATTCTACGTTTTGAAATGGGGTGCTTTCACCCACACCCAGAACATATGTCATTTGCGTTTCGTTTATGGCGGTGGCTGGAATTTGAAACTGCAAAGGATACTTATAAGCAACAGAATCAACTGTTTCAGTTAGTGTAATATACAACCAATCACCAACACGGTAATTAGCCCCTAAAGCATTGGAATCTACTATAGCCGCAGACGGTTGAAACAAAGCTTCCGTGTCGCCTGCAAGTAGCGTATATGTAAAGTCAGCACCTCCGTTAACGTCTGTAAAAGTCAAAACATCACTTGCTTTGTAACCTGTGCCTTTAATCAGATTTGTGACTTCGACAATTTGTGTTACAGCAGTTCCTGTAACTTTCATAGTAATCTGAAGCCCTTCACCGTCTCCATCGGAAGTTGGTCGATACGTTTGAAAACCATCACCTATTGGAGGATTTGTTGAGAACACTGGCCCTGTAGCTGTGGGGAAAGCATCAACCAAATCACCCTGTACATCAGTTACTGTGACTTTAATTTTACCACCCGATCCACGACCGCTTGATGTAGTAGCATACGAAGAAATCGCCGCTACTTTTTTCATCGTCGGTAAATCATTAATTGCACCAAATACATTATCGCCTGATTTTAGTGGGCTAAACAAATCTGCTTGCAAAGGCTTTAAGGTTAAAGTAATTGCAGCATCGTCTGGGTTGTGCAATACCATAGGCTCAGGCAAAACTTGAAAGCCTGCTACCGCTGTTAATTCGTCAAAAAATTTAAATGCCATAATTAGCGTCTCTTAAAAGTGTTGTAAAAAGTCTTTTGTCATAGTAGTCCATTTCTGCTGGAGCATACTCTTCAAACAAGGTTTCAGCCTCTGTGTAATCCCAATTGGCTACAGCCGACTCGATGAGGTCTAAGGCAACCATGAACTTGCGATTAAGCGCATAGTCCATTCGAAACTCGTCAATCATATTGCGCAGCTCCGCGTCCTCGTCACCAATCCATATGTCGTAGATTCTATCCCACATCAGTGATTCCACCAAATGCGACCAAAGTATTCATCGTAATCGTAACTAAGGTCACGAGCAAATGCTTTGTAGTCAAAGTAATCTTTCATCGTTTCTGCTCCTAGCTCACTCAAACTACCTAGTATGTCGTAGATATAGTATTCTCCGATTTCTGCATCGGTGCGACGCTGGAATTCTTCCAAAGCATCCATAGCTTCCATTTCGCTATCGTAATTGTCTTCCCACTCATCCATAAACATAGCGTCTACATCACCGCTTACTCGCAGTGCGTACCCAAACTTGTCGAAGCTAAAGTACCGTTCAGCCATCTCATTACTAACACCTAGTTCGTCTAACAATTCGTATGAGTAGTCTAACAGGCTGTCAAACTCTCCTTGGTAGCTTTCTTCTAGATAATCTACATCAACATTCCCCAAATCGCTGCGCACCTTTTCGATGTCGTAGATGTCTAAACCAATTTCATCAGCAAACTTGGCTAATTCTTGAATGCCGTCCCAGTCTTTTTCCGAGATACCATCCATATCAATTCCGTAAGCGTTTAGCCCATCAGAATCGACAAACTCCCACTCTTCTACTTCTGGTGGGTAATCGGCTTTCTTCTCTTCCATTCCTTTCTGGAATGCGTCCCAAGAATTGTACGACCACGGATAAATGTAAAAGCCTTGACCACGGTAATTGTAGTCATACGGCTCCATAAAAATGTATATTTTTTCTAGCTTCATAGCTTCTTTAAATTGTAAAGTGAACCGTATTTCTTAACTACTATTTTGTGTAGTTCGCGCTTGTGCTTTTTGATTAGCTTTTTACGGCTTAACTCCTCCTTCTTTACCTCTTCTTCTGCCTTGTCTTCCGTTGCCTTTACTTCTCCGTCATACTCCGTTAAAACGCCTGAAAACACCTCAAGCTCTACTCCTGCTTCTGTGGTGTACTTGCCGTTAGCCATTTCGATTGGCTGACCTTCTTCATCTAAAGTTTTGACCTCAACTCCAGCCGATAATTCATCGGATTCTGTGACAATCATTTGACCGTTTTCAAGCCTGACTTCAGCGTACAGATTTCGTTTGCCCAATAGCAAGTTCTTGATTTCGGTAAGGGTATCCATAATAGGATTTGCGCGTTTGCTCATGTTTTCAATTTTGTCTACGAAATAGCCTTCAATAGAAAAGCCTTGTACTTCTTGCTCCTTGACGAATTTCCACATCTCGTCGTTCCCTACGTGGACTCGAACCATCCAAGTGCCTTCAGGTACGTTTAGTCCATAATGCTTTGATTTATCCATCTCTGGGTCAGACACTACCCAAGACTCTACGACTGATACATTGTCGATTGCGTCCTGATGCTCAAAGGTGTGATCGTTGGTGCGGTTCTGCTTCAAATACATTTCAGCAGCTTGCTTAACTGTGTCCTTAGAGAAGTAAACGTCGTACTCCTCGTCTTTCAGCTCATCGTATCGTGGGATGTGCTTATCAGGAATTAAAGCAGGGCCAATGAGCATCCGTTTGTCCTCGTCCTCTACGCTCGCTAATGAGACAAATTGATCTTTCTTACCCTGCTTAGAGAAAAAGATGAAATTCTCCTCAATTGCAGGATGCTTTACTAGACTGATTGCTTCTACTGCAACTTCTGATTCGTCCCCAATAAGTAGTTCAATTAGCTTACGTTCCATATCTCTGTTGTTTATGCTCTTCTTATGTAATCTAAATCATCAAGAAAGTCATCAATGTAATCTTCTCTTCCAAATCCTATGCCCATATAACTAACGCTGTCTTCCACGTAGTCGATGGCTTCTTGTGCTGACATGCCCTCAACATTAAAAAACGATGCGGTAATCTCAGCAAGAAGTTCAATAAACTCAAAACGATCCTGACCAACAGAAGGATCTTTGCCATATTCCAATAGCAAAGCCGAGAGCAAATCGTACCGTCTTTCTTTACTGATATATAGGTCTGTCCTCATCTCTGTTGTTTAGTATTCAATCAGTCTTTCATCACCACCGTTCCGCAAAAACCAATCTTCCCATTCTCTATCTAAAAGCAATTCTCTTTGATTTAATTGATAAACAAATTCAGGTTCGTTCACATCAAAGTTATACGCAAAAAATGTTTCTAGAATTGAGTCCGCTTCATAGCTATTTAAACCAAAATAATCATTGGTTAAATCATATAACTCTTTCCAACTCCTAGGTGTACTGCTCATATCTATGTTGTTTAGTACAGGCTTCGATCAATACGGTCTAATTCCTCAAAAATTTGATCTAATCTTTCAGCAAGTAATGTATCGCCCACTTTTTTCGCCTCATAAATTGCAACATCTAATTCCGATATTGCACCACTTATTGCTATTCCAAGTTTATTCATATCTCTGTTGTTTAGACTCCTATTTCAACTTGGGCAATGTTGCGTTCGTTATAAATCGGACTTACTCGAACGCTGTCATACCTACCTGCTTCATCATACAGAGTGTCTAACTCTCTATCGGTCCAGTCTGTAAAGTCAGGCTTTTGTAGTTCAATAGTATAGTTCATGGCGTAAATAACCACGTAACCCATGCGTGAAAATAAATCTGCGATCTGTTCTGTCGTATTCATATCTCTGTTGTTTACAAATATTCTTCAATTATGGAAATTGCCACACTAATTGCACGGTCTTCAGCACTGCCCATTGATCCTTCAAGTACAGTATTCTGAAAATCCATCAGCAACTCATGTAGAGTGTCTATTTCTTGACTATTCATATCTCTGTTGTTTATGCGTATTTCCTGTACAACGCATTGTCTACTATTTCAAAATCTACGCTATAATCATCGTAGATAACTACAAGCAATTCCTCCCAATTTTCATCATCATCTAAATTAACTACGATAAAATCTTCTGATTCGTAGCGGTACAGAGTGAACAAAGGAGTCAACTTATATTCTTCTCCATAATCTAATGAGTCTAAAAGACGTGGAGTAATTTTATCTAATGCTTCATCTAATTCACTCATATCTCTGTTGTTTAAAGATCAATAATTTCTACGTCAGGTTGTTCTCTTTCCAAGTCATTCATGACCTCGAACAAAAACTCTTCTTCGTCAAAATCTAAATTACCCGTTACCTCAACCATTCTTCGCATATCACCCCGATCTGCATCTGCATAACCGTAATCATCTATGTAAATATCCAAATCACCTTCGCCTGCACCACGTGAGTCTAGGTAATCATGTACCTCATTAAACGATAAGCCTTTTATTACAATAATCATATCTCTGTTGTTTAAAATTCGTTTGCGTCAAAACCGTTTGCCTTCAATACCTCAAGGATGTCTTGACCATAACGCGAGTCATCAACTTCCACAACACAGGCTACCATACCCTCGCTCCTATAGTGTAATACAAACATATCGAGATTATGCAGCTTCAATACATGCTCTACATCTCGCCAGTGTTCGTGTACTAAAATATCCATCTTTTTATCTTTATAGCAAAATATACATAAATTTATACATATATGCAAGCAAGTTGTAAGTTTTCGATGTGCTTCCTACTTATAAATATACCCTGCGTCACAAGTGTAACCTTTTTTCTAAAGCTCCTTGTGTTTGCATTTGACCTTGTAGTTCGCTCTGTACAATAAAAGCCTGATTACCATGCGGCAAAGAAAGCTGTCGATCATTGTTAACTTGCGGCACTAAAGCACCAGTCATACCACCTCGACTGCCACCACCACCACCTCGACCAATTCCTCCAGTGCTTGCGCCTGCTTGATTTAGTAAACTTTTAACTTGAGCAAAACCACCTAAGACAATTCCGACCATCTGCGCAATAAGCAGAGGAGTTACAATAGGGGCAAGTGGGCCAGAAGCTGACGCTGCTAAAGTTGCCGATGTAATTGCAGATGAAATAGCTTGAGCTTGTGACAACAATACGCTAGTTATAGCAAACGCTTTTTGTGCTTCTGACCCTTCTTTTGCCAGTCGTTCGAGATTATTTGCAATGTCTAAGGCTGCTCTAAACTTAGCCTGCCTCGCTGCGCCCTCTAGCTGTATCCCCTTTATGTTGTCTCTTGTTGTTTTATCCTGTGCATCACTAATTGTTCTGTCCGCATCTAGCATCATCTGCGTCTGCTCTTCTAAAAATGCTTCTAAGTCGTCTAAACTTCGTTCATAGTGTTCACGCTTGGATTGTTCTTTGGCTTGATCAATGTCAAATTGCAACATCGGGTCAAAATCATCTTCCCCAGCAGCTTCAGCCTCATCTTCCCGTCGTAGCTGCCTCTCATACTCCTCACCAAATTTTAAACGTAATGCTTCTAGCCTGCGTTGTTCTGTTGCTGCTATGTTTTGTCGTTCTAGTTCTGCTGTACGCTTGGCTTCAATTGCCAGTTGCTGTAAGATTAAAGAATTAAAATCAGACTTTAGGTCGTTGATTTCTTCGTCAATGTCAGCTTGTTTGTCGCTGACGATTTTTGCGCGTGCCTTCTTAGATAATAAAATGTCCAAAAAACTTAACTCCTCTTCTGCATCCTCGCTACGCTTCTCTCCAATTCGCTGTAGAATTTGTTGCTGCTCCGCTTGCAACCGTTCTAAGCCTAATTGACGCTCAATAGCCAAATTAAATCGCTCTACTCCCTCAGCAGTTGAAATGTCTAAATTTTGAACTTCTCGCAACCTCGCACCCATAGTAGCTAAAGCCTGATTGCGGAGATCAGCACTAGCAGTGGTGTCGTTAATGGTATTAATGTATTGCTGATTGGCTGTTACATAAGCCGTCACTGATTTTGTACCTTGTTCAATGCGTTGGTTGTAAGCCTCTTGCTTTTCGTCTACACCAGTAAGAAGGTTACTAATCTTCTCCCAGTTATCTATTAGTGATTCTAAAGCTATAATTAACAAACCGATACCGAGGCCAGCAAATGCACCCTTTAGGAATTTCAGGCTACGACCTAAACGTCCAACCGCGCGTTGAGTTGATTGAAACTTCCGAATCATCATCTGAATGTTGCGAGGCAACAATCCACTAAACAAGTTGGCAAAGTTTCCAAATTCCTTAGAGCTGTCTTTTGCTGCGCTTCGGGATTTGCGTTTTAGCGAATCAATCTCATCTCCGACCTCTTTGATGTTTTGTTTCGCGTCCTCAACTTCAGCGACAACTTTCGCTTCTACATTTATCGGTTTAGCCATTTTCTATCGTCAGTTTAATTTTGCGCCACAACTTGCCGTCTAAAGAATAGCGACCATACCATTGTTTGTACAAAGGGCTACCCTTATATATACGCTGGTTCATTAAATGAATAGTCGGTACTATGCCACGACCAACATTATTTATAAAGTCTCTCATTACAAGAATTTTATTGCGCTCATTGCTGTAAGCTTGACGTTGGCATACCACCGTAAGATATGATTAGCCTGCCCTGTGATTGCTAAGTTTAAAGTGACAGGACGTATGCCGCCACCTACAACAGCCCAAGCTACGCCATGCGTGTTGTTGTGATCGCTATGATGACTCAATGTGTCAAATGTTCCTACAGCTGCGCTACTACCTCGGAATGTTTTTACTGCGCCTGTCATTTTTAAAGCATCAACATCACCTAGCGTGCCGCTTGTACCTCCTGTTTGAATGACTATGATGTCTAAATCGACAGTGTAAACCATATTGGGCTGCATTGGAATATTTGCGTCTCCTCCAATGATGTTTAGGTTTTCAGATTTAGTGCCTGTACTCAATCCCTCCATACTAAACTCGACTTGATTTGCTGTAAAGTCAGTAGCACTATAGCTCTTATTATAACTATTTGGAATTGGTGTTGGTGTATCTGTTGCGCCACCGCTTAATGTCGATGATATTTCGGGTGTTGGAACTGATGGGTTGCCTCCAATTGTTGGGCTAACTGCTTTGTAAAAACAAACGCGATTAACCGAATCATACTTATAGCCAAATCGTTCACAACAAGCCCTCGATGCCGTCTGTGCCGTGCCGTCTACGCTAGAAACAAAATCAACTGTTCCGTCTGTATTGTATGTGTCAGGAATGAGGTCACAATTCCATTCACCTTTGTCTAAAACCTTAAGCAGTTTTAGTTTACACGGCTGGTTACCGCTCACTACGTAATTGGTTACGGACAACACACGCCAATAACAATCATCTAACCATATGTTGTCATTAAAGGTTAAGTCTCTTACGTCCTGTGGTGTTAGGTACGCTGAACATTCCATCATACGCGCTTCGTCGTCATAAATGTTACTTATGTATCTCGCCCAATACTTACGAAACATAAAGAGAAACGGCACGCCATTTACGAATGGGTGAGTGTCATCATCAGGATAGTCATAGCCCCAGTTTAAACTGATTGTGTCTGCATCAACTGGTGTATCGCTATAGACAGAAAAATATGGGTATTGTGTTATAGATGTGCCATCTACATTCCATGTGTAACCGTTACCTATATCCTTAAGTCTGTGATAGAATGCTAAGATCGGTTTATTGGTAATTTGCTTTGCGCCATTTTCGCTATTAATCCATTGCCGACTAATTAAGACGTTTGGTATGACAGTATCGTTGCCTTGACCGTTACTGCGAACCGTGTCCGTCCGTAAAGGCACAAATACATCACCGATTTCTTCTTCATCAACAGCAAAATCATTCTCGTTTTCGTAGGTAAACCGACCTTTAACCCAACCATGATTGCGTTGCCACCATTGATTCTTAAAGTCCTTCCCTTCTGCATCTGTAAACAACAGACGTTTTTTCTGTAGACTAGTAGTCGGCTGTATAATTGTTGGCCTATTTAAATCTAGCTTTTTTGTCCAGTCTTTGTTTGTTCCCGATTGAAAATACTCAATGGCTGTTTCAACCTTTATAATTGTAGGGTTGTCAATGTCATAGTCAAGGATGATGTTGTATTTATCTATGATTCCTTTGACCCATTGATCAAGCGTCATGTCAGGCATGTTCGTTGCCATGTCTACAACTGCACCTGTTGGATTTTCTGTATCATACAATGGCACACTGATAAACGTGCTATCACTTCCAATTGACGTGTTGATTATTACGTCTAACAAACATTCTGCGCCAGCGGCAAAATTGACTTGCTGCGACGCTGTGCATTCCATCTGAAAAATGCCTGTATAAACATAACCTGCGTTAGCAGATGCTGGAACTAAAGTCTGATTGCTAAAGGACTGCGTGCTGCTACTTACATTGAAAGAGAAATAGTAGTCAGTAGTAGCCGCTGTTGACAGTACCATTTGTATTGAAAACTGAAACGTTCCGTCAAATGGAGCTGTAAAAACACCTGTGGTAAACAAGGCATCAGGGTCAAAAAACGGATTTACTTCGTTAGTCGCTAAAATTGTAACTAAAGATGTTGGCGTGCTTGCAGGTAAAGTGATATTGCTAGTCAGTCCAATTTTTGCTCCGTACAATGGTCTCGTAGCAACTACTTTTTGCTCCGTAGCCAAATACATATAAAGCTCTGTAAAGCGATCGCTAGTCAGTTCCGCGCAATACTCTGTTGTGTAACCTGCAAACTTAAAGATTTCACTTAGCAGGTATTGCACCTTAATTGCAGGCTTTAAATTCCGTACAAGAATTGGTGAGTTAAAGTTGCTGTTGACGAATATTAATCCGCTTTCAAAAAACCATCCTGTGTCTATTAATGGATATACTACTGTGGCATTTCCGACAGTGCCGTTTGTAATGTCATTGTTTACATTCCATGAGTTTATGACGTTTGTATTTGTCAAAGCATGGTCTAAGTCTGTGTCTAAATAATCGAATAAATCCGCAAATGATTTGCCGCGAATAGATTTAAAAAAATCAGCAGTTGTGCCTAAGACATTGACGTTATATAAATCAGCGTCAACCGTATTAAGCTGTAGCACACCAATCATAATTACTACGCCATGATCATAAACCTCAACCACTGTTTCGCTATACGCTGACCATGTGCCTTCAGCTATGTTTACCTCGTGGTAATGGTTAAAGAACTTGTTGTTCTTCTTAGTGCGTGGCAACTTAAAGCTCAGGCTGTGTGGGCTGCTACGTTCTGATAGTTTGCTGTTATTCTGTATCTCAAACGTCAGTTCAATACGTGGGTCTTTTAAGTCAAGGCTGACAGTCTCTGTGCCATCTTGCGATTTTGCTAGTAGCTCAGTCATATTGTGGGTTTATATCGTGACTCTTCAATGTTAACCGTGTAAACGATGCCTTTGTCATTAACGCTAGTCAAGAAATCTATACCTGTATCTGTGACTACGCATCCACGCCACGCGTTTTGATAATACCACAATACATTGGGACTGCTCATAATGCTGTCAACGACACTATTAAAATCCTCGTCTTCAGCATCGGTATTAAGCTGCCATGTGTTTGTGGTTTTTACGTTACTCACCTTTAAACCGCCTTCGTATGGCTTGACCTCAAAATCAATTGTACCGCCATTCGCATTGTATGAGTTACCCATAGCTTCACGAAAGTCACTGCGCTGCACTCGTTGACTATGTACATTTTTTGAATAAAACGTGTAGTAGTCCCAGCCTCCTAATTCATTCCACCACGCCAAACGAATAGGGGTGTATTTGCATTTACCTTTACCAGTAATTTTGTATTGAGTGCTGGTTTCGTTTCCGCTTAAAGTTGTACTGCTTGCTGCTTGTACTGTGTAGTAAGCCCACCCTGTATTTTGCGAAGGTTTAAGCAACGGTTTAACATTTTGCACTTCAAGATTGGCTGGATAAATACCAAAATACAAAAGAAATTGTGATGCTGAATTAGCCGCAGATGGCGTAGGACTAGTTTGAAAGTAATCAGCCTGTAATGCCGATCCGTCACTCGCGTAATATTTTACGTGGATGTACGCTGGATTACTGTTCCAAGGAGCATTTGTTGTGCCATTTATAAATGCTATAATTCCTTGGTCGTTTTCTTGCGCAACTAGCTTTTGGGGATTGTAGACTGATAAAAACTTGGAGTCACTTGAATCTAAAAAGTAATTATTGACATTGGTTACATCGTAATCATTAAAGACTGGCGTAAATGTACCGTTGACGACATAGTCTGTAGTTGTTACCGCAGCAGCAGGATATTGGTTTGGGTCACTGTCGGCGTTGGACGCGTATTCATAATAAAACTTTAGCGTAAAGGCATCCATAGAATTAGGAGCAGTGGTTGTTGTGCCAAGAGCGTGCTTTTCATAATCTTGCGACACATATGCTTGTAAAATACGCGACACATCAAATACTCCTGCTTGTGATCCGTTAGGTAATTGCTTCAACATTGCAATCGTAGATGAATTACGGATAATTTCGCAGATGTACCGAAACTTTGGTTCTGCCACATTCGTGGGTTCTACTACGACGTAAACGATTTTGTCGGCTGTACCTAATAAACTAGGCGTAGGCTGTTGTGTGATGCTAATTGCCATTACAGTTCTAATTCAATGTTAAACTTCAGCGGTAAATTTTTCTTAAAGAAATGATACACATCAGAAGCAAATGCTCCAGCTATTTTGTCTTTGTGTCTATCAAACAATATACGCATTGGTGGACGTATAAATGGAGTAGGTTGAATACCATATTTATAGATGTTTGATGAGATAGCACGCACTAATTTTTTACGTGGTATAAATCTACCTTTTGCATCTCTTGCGTCCTTTATCGGTTTTACTACGACCCATTTGTCAATGGCTGGTATAAGCTTTCCTTTCGGGCCATTACCTGAACCAAACTTAAATGGGCTGTTTGGTGCTTTCTTGTTGTTCACTGCGCCTTGTACACCTTGCTCTACGATGTCCCAATAATCAGCACCATCAAAAGTAAATGTCAATGAAAATTGCTTCTTGTTCGTAGCATACTCATAGTTCATGGATTTACGCAGATTGCCTGAAGCGTTTTTACCCTCCTCATCAAGTATTGATCGCGCTCGTTTTATGACAGCCTTCGCATATTTATCAAATTGTTTCTGCGTTCGATACAATTCTAGCTTGTGCAGTTTACCGCCAAATTCTATGACATATTTAATAGAGGGCATTACACAAGTTCGTTGAGCTTGGTAGCTTTATGGTAAAGGATGCTGACCAGCCTGTTAGGCTATTTGTCATTCTGGCGGTAAATGGTTCGCACGCTACTGGCATATCAAAAGACCATTCAGGCGGTACGAAGTTGTTTACGTTAGATTGCGATAGATGAAATGCTGCAATGACATCTTGCATTATACCAAACGTCTCTGTGTACACCTGAGTCACAAAATCATGCTGCACCTCAAACACTACAGTAGCTACAAAAACCTCATACGTGTATTCTGTATGCGTCCCTAATATGTTGGCCTCTGTAACCTGCGCGTAAAGCAAGGGAAACTTGTCAATCGTTAGCTTATCAATATCGACCTCATCAATCGAGTGTGTGTAAAACGACTTTAACTGCTCGTGGTTTGCAGTAATTGATTCGAATACATCGTTTATGTCACTTACTGTCTGCATTGATTTTAATTTTATTGGCCATGTTTTGATCTTTCTCGTAGGCTAAAAAGGTGAATGCCTCTTCTATTAATATACGCGAAACGCTTTCCATTCTCAATATATCTCCATCAGCTAGTTGATACATAATGGCATACCACCCCCACTTCTGTGCTACTTTGTCGGTGCTGCCACTACTGGTGAATAGTGCTGCAAACTTTGTGCTAATTGACTGGCGATACGATAAAAAAAAACCACCGCACCAATTGCTACATCCATCTTGCACTCACCCATCATATCTACTTTAATTTGACTAGGGCTGTACGTTTCAATCTCGTACAGTTTAGCTTTCTTTCTTACAATGGGCCTGTAGAGCAATGCCAGCATCTCCTGCATGTTCTCATACATACCAGCCTCCATGAATGTTTCCATGTCCGCAAACTCACCAACAGTTACTTCTTGCATGTTTGGAATAAATCCATATTCTACACCATCCATTAGAAATGATTGGTGCAAACTGAAGTCTGTAAGTTGAGGTTCTCTAAAAAGCCATGTAAGCTCGCGTGTTATCTTATTTAACTCCTCGACATGTATTCGGTTAACCAATCCCTTTTCAGCACCGCAGAACACCTCTAGGACCTTCTGCACAGCCTCTGCACCTTTGTTGTTCTCCCATTTGTCCAGCATCTTCTTGTACTGAGCCACTGAAATATCAGCATAGCTTTCTGGAATTATAAGTTTAATCTTCATTGTACAAAGTATTTACCCGTTCGTCTTAGCAGCTTGTTTAAACATACATACCTGACAGCATCGACGCAGTGATTCCAATCATCACGAGGTGTGTTTAGCACCTTGCCATTTTTGTCTGTCATCCATTTGTAGTTGCGAAATTCCTTTTGTGCGTCAAGGCTTGTTTCCTTAACATATATCTTTTTACGTCGCATCAAATCTATACCAATGCGTACAGAGTCTGGCCCTTTCTTCGCTGGCTTGATGTTAAAATTCATCCTGTGTATTTCTTCAATACTCTTAGGTTCGCTGCTGTCGGCTATCACCTCTTCGTGACGTGTAATGCCTAACTCGGTCATCTTATCTGCTATGTCACTATTAGTCAAACCACCGCTATACAAGAATTGCTCAATGTAAATAGCGTTGTCGTATTCGTACACCTTAACCAAAGCTGTCGGATCGTTGGCAAAGCCCCAGTCTAAACCCCAAGCTAAGAACTTAGCATGTTCTGGAAGCTCAGTATATATGTCACTACGAAAGATTGTCTCACGACTAACTCCTCGTTCTCCTAGACCATAAACAGTCCAGTAATATTCGTCCGTGTCTTTGAGCCTCTCAATTTCGTCAATCGTCTCCTTGTTTAGAAATGGATTGTCTAAGTATGTAGACTTGTAGAAACTAGCATCTTCTCTAGGTATGATTGAGTCGTAGATGTAAGAGTATTCATCACTAGGGTTGTAGTCCAATATGATACTTGGGCCTTCTAACTCGTTTGACGTTCGTAGGGCTAGTTGCCTATAGCTTTCCAAATCCAGTTCATTGGCCTCGTTGGCGAAGAAAAATTGTCGTTTCGCGCCACGAATTTTCTGTGGCTGATCAATCGAAATAAACTCAATAGTGTTTCCAAATAGAGAGTACGTGTTTTCTGTCTTGTTGTGATTGCGTTCGTCGTACCACCCTTCCCTGTCAAGTATAAACAAGAAGTCACGCATGACTGAAGCCCGCAACGACGGAAAACTCTTACGTACTACAGTGATGAGGTAACCAGCGTTTTGGTTCTCATAGCACCACTGACATAGCACGGTCATTATCGAAAACGTCTTGCCACTACGTGTGCCGCCTTGAAAAACTGCTATCCTCGTTTTGCAGTTAATCAGGTCGTAATACGTCTTGGGTTGTTTTTTTCTCATTTGGAAAAGTCACAATTATTTCGTATATTAAGATAAGTTCTTTGACGTACAGGGCAATGTAGCCCGAATTATCTAACCAGTAAACCATGAATCAAGATTCAATTATAACTTGGAGATGTCATAAAGATGGATTTCACAGGACTAACCACCGTGGACTTACATATGACATTCTTGTATATAGCACAGAAGCATGGCTGACAATATCATGTGAACGACATACGTTTCAGCCAATATCACAAAGGATTCATTCTGAAAACGGACAAACATTTCTTGAAGCTGCAAAGCAAAAAGTAGATCGTCTAGTAATGGAAATGGAATCTAACATTAAACTTGCTCGTGCAGTTAAGCCGAACAAATAAGCCCTACGGGGCTTTTTTTTTAGCCTCATTTTCATTGTCAGGTAGTCAGGTTCTCGTCTTCTTGATCTGTCTTATCCAGTACTTCTTGAAACCAGCTCGGTTCGCTCATTGTCTCGTTCACTGTAACCTCTGTCTCTGATTGCTTAGGCATAAAGTAAGGCATCAAACTGCTTAGAGCTTTCAAGTATTTCTCATCGCTGTTTTCGCGTAACACCGCTAATGAATCTTTTATGTTATCCATCTCACCCTCCATGACATCCATGAAGATACTTCGGGACTGCTCGGTAACCTTGTTGCTTGCGCCTTTGGGTCTACCCTTACTCTGTGTGTTTCCTTTTTTGAATGGCATTAGTATCTAGAACGTTCGTAATTGTCAATAGCCTCATTAATAGCGCGTTCAAATTGCTCCGTTGCTTTCAAAATATCCTCCAAAGCAATTGTTGCGTTTATACGCTTTGCATACAATTCATCATACGTCATCCCATCCTCGATGTAATCCTCATCATCTTTTCTATCGTGTGCAACTAGTTCATCGTACATAGGCAATGAATCTATAACAAATTGCAATATGTCTTTTTCTTTCATTGTATTGTATGTTATTCTATGTTATTTTAACATGGCAAAGTAACATATATCGGTGTTTTGTCACCGACGTATGAGCCTTGTATGTTAAACTCAAAATGTTCTCGTGCGTCCTGATAGTTCATTTCGTCCTGTCTCATAAGAACATGAATAATTGATTCTGCATTGTACACAGCTTTGGGTTGAGTACACATTGAAATGCCGATCAACGCTTCTTCATATTCTGGCATAACTAAACACTCCCATTCTTCTAGTTGCCTTAGCAGTTCTTTCCTTGAAAATTCAATCATCGATCTGTTGTTTAAAGTGTTCAATGACTGATTCAGTCTTTTGCTTGTAGAACGTTTTAAAATCCCCTTGCTTCCCTTGCGACTCCCAAAGCTTAAACAGCACACCTCGTAATCTCTGGCTTTGTGTCTTTGGCTTATCGTACAGATCAAGTTCTATGTTGTCTAAGTCATTGACCTCATCCTTGTTCATCTCTTCAGCAGCTCGAAAGTAAAGGATTCCAAAGGTATCGACTAGTTCGTCTATGGCCATCACTTCAATGCTGCTCTTCTCTTGTGTTATAAACCTGACGCTTACCGATCGGTCTTTCCTCCTTTGGTATCCATCAAGTATTCCTTGCGTCAAGATTCGCATGCTGCGTCATATGCTTGTTCTAGCTTCTGTAGTCGTTCCTTTAAACAGCCACCGCAACGCGTAAATCTTGCTTTCAACCTGTAAATATCTCTGTATAAATCGTTAGCTGCTTTCTGTGCTTCTGCGTCAAGCACACCCTTACCCCATTGAACCTTTACCTTCTCTTCCCATACAGCTTTTTGCTCAACAGTCATGATTTTGCCATAAGGAAATAGTTTATTCCATTTGTCCTTGCGAGCTTGACAACCGCAATCGTCAGTAACTGCTTCAACGACTTTCTTGATGCCTGTTGCCTCAGTGATTTTCTCCACCGTATCCCCCAGTCCCTTGGATTTTTTCTTTGTTTTTTTGGATGTAGTCTTTGCTTTTTTTGAGACTGTCTTGGATTGTTTTTCTTCCGATTCCTGTTGCATTAGTCAATGTGTTTATGCTGTGATTATGAATATAGTAAACCCTAAATATTTCTGCTTCAAACCAGTTTAGATCTTCCAACAGTGAATCAATTACTTGCAATTGTTCCTTGTGGTTTAGGTCTTTGTAACTGTCAGTCATATTACCGACGGCATGCATCGGATATTCAAAGGTTACATTTTCCGTCCATTTCTTGTACTTGTAATAAAACCGTGTTGTCTTTGAAAATGAGCAAATTTTAATCCACCTTAACACGTACCATAGCAACTCACCTCTTTCACACATTTCTGTGTATTTGTCGTCATCTCTCTCTAAGATACTGACTGCCACGTCATTAACCAAATCATTGCCGTATTTTTCACCGACGCAGATGTTAGATATGTGTTTTAATTCTTCGTAGTGGTCATCAAAAAACTCCTCGATACAAGTCACAGTTCTTTAGTTAGTCGTTTAAAGTGGCTAGTCAACTCTTTTAACTCAGCCGTTGTGAACTTTATCGTACGGTTGCTTTTCTGTATCAAACGATCGCTTGTGCCTTGACCATAAACTCTGTCTAAATTCCTGCCAAACTCGTATTGCCTTCCACCATTACCCATATTGCAATGAGCGCATTGTGGCATACAATTTAAAGTTTCTTGCTTACCGTCTATTTCTTCAACATGCCAACGAGTGCTATACTTCGTTCTTGTTTGAAAATGACCAGCTTGCATGCCGTCTTTCTCCCAGAATTTCTTTTTGCCACAAGTCCAGCATGACACATAACCTTGCGTGTCTGCGTATCTTCTGCGAACGTATACTGAATACGCTGCGTCTAAGTTTGTTACTGCTCTTGTTCGTTCGCTCACACTATCTAATATAAAGAAAAGGGAGACCATCCAAGTAGCCTCCCCCTTCTAGCTATAACCAGTGAACCATTTGCAATATAGCAATTATTCTTTATCCCAACCGTTTTTCTTTGCCAGCCGTGTGCCTATACCATCTGGCTTTAAGATAACATTGGTGTCTTTAATAAACTCTTTAAGTGTCAAAGGATCAACACCCTCCATCATTCGTTGTGTTTGTTTCATGCGATCGTTGTGATACTTTTTTTCCAAAACCTCCGACCGCACTTCACCTTCGTAACGCCTTAAAAACTCTAATATTTCAGCAGACTTTAAACGCTCAAACAATTTTCCAAACTTACCCATCCGTATCATATCAAAGCAAGCCTTAAGTTCCTCAAGCTTCAACGTAGGATGTTCTTCCAGAATGGCGCGGCATGTAAATTGCAACTGCTCGTCAGTGTTCAGTGTTTTCGTCATGTCCATATCCTTACATAACTGTGCAACCTGAGAATAAATCCAACCGCGACACAAATCAGGCATGAGCTTTACAGCCGTTTGTATGTTAGTTCCTTTGTGCCATGCATCAGCCGCATTGACAAACGTTATCTCACCCTTGAGTAATGAATTCGTTTGCGGCTTCAATGCTAAAGTTGTCTCCTTTAAATCCATGATTTGATTTTTTCCATTGTTTAGTGTTGCGTAACCAATTTCGAGCCGCTGCTCTCCAATCAACAAGCGGCTTGCCCTTGCCTTGTACCCAGCCGTTAGCCGTGTAGTAATCGTAGAAACTTAAGCTCTCCTTTGCTAACTCACTGTTCAGCGTTGAAGGCATAATCTCAGCAAAATATCTTTCTACCTCTTCAAAGCTTGTAGGTTTTTTCTTACTATAAGTTGTTTTTATAGATTGTTTAGATATATTGTTATTATTATGTAGACATATTGGCGAGGCAGGGTCGCCATATTGGCGAGGCAGGCTAGACACATTGTCTATGCTGCATGGACATATAGTCCTCTTACGCCCATCAGTCTTTATAACGATCAACTTTGCTATTTGCAAGCGTTTTATACTCCTGCTGATTGTCCTTTCACTAACTCCATAGTCCGACGCAATCAACGCATTTGATTTGAAAAATGTGTTGTCTTCCCAGTTAAAAGAATCTATGTCAGCCCATAGGATCTTATCAATTGGTTCTAGCTTTTCGTTTTCAAGAATTATTCTTGGTATCCATATCCCTTTAAACTGCCTCATATATTACTTCAATTTGAAAAAATGTAGTTATTGAGAACTCTTCTGCTTCAGTTACATCTGCCGTCCATTGCAACAAACCATCCTCATCTAAATAGGCGTAGATGTAACGTTCCATCAGTATTTTGTTTCTCCCGTTTTAAAATTCAATTCAAACCTACACCTGTCAAGCGTGTGTTCCAACTTCTCTCTCTTATTTGATGCAGGCATTGCTGCAATCAAACTTAACAAGAGCCTTCGGTAACGTCGTAACTCTATGATGCTTCTCTCGTGAAACCAATTTGCGTCATAATCCATCTACAACTGTTTTATGTTTTTTGACTTCTTGCAATTCTACTATGCGATCTACTATCATCTTGGTCAAGCTAATGATGTGAATTCCTGTGTGCAACTTAATGTCTTCCATCTTGTACAGAAACATGTGTGGCGTGCTGTTGTAGTAACGGTTTGCTGTCATGTTCGTCCAATTCATTTCCCTATCCATTTTAGAAAATGACTTGTAGTGCAATTCAATGAATGTTCTTAATGTCATCATGCTCCTGAAATTTTATACTTTTTTCGCCATAACCATCTTCTTCAATTGAAAATTTGCAGCCCATAATATGAAGTAATTCTTCCATTCCATCTCGCCTGCCTTCAGCATAAAAGCTTCCACTATCAGCAAGTTTGTAAATTTTTGCTATTTCTTTTTTTAAGTCTTCCATTTTACAATTCAATTTTAATGCCTGCTTCACGAACTGCTTCAACGATGTAATCAGGTAACTCAAAAACACCGTCGTAACCAGTCAAAGTAAGGTATCCATTTATATTTTCTATTTCTAAACCACCTTCGGCATGAAAATCTTCACCTCCTGTTTCTAAGTCATAAGATTCAAAACACCCTCCGTATTTATACTCTGGACTTATGTCGATCTGTGTTTCCATTTCTACATTTTCCTTTCTGCGCAAATCATTTCCGTATGCTGTACTCATTGCAACAGTCGGTAGTACCGTTGTAAATTTTTTTGTGTATTGCATTAGTACGCGTATTTATCGTCTTGACTCACAATTGGGCCATCAACCGTATCAAGGTTGTCACGCATGTGAAGCATGTTCTTAGCCTCAATTTTAATCTGAGCTTCCGTTAATTGGTTTGCTGAGTTTGCAGTCATTTTTAAATACTCTAACGCAGTTGTAATAGCCCATTGATTGCTAATCCTAGCGTCTTTCTCCTCCCAGTATTTTTGCTTGTCCTCCTGATCTTTATTGAACTTCGAAATGCGTAAGCTAATACCATATGTATTTTCTGTCTTAGTGTATTTCACTTCGTCTCCTACACCATAGGGAGTCTTTTCTGGCCCTGTGCTATTAGCTTTTCCCTCAACCCCGTCCTCCATTTTTACCCAATATGGATAGAATGTCTTGCCGTCTTTTTGCCATGGATTATCATCTGTACGTTCCACTGATTTGATCACTGATTTTGTTTCCATCTTACTTGATGTTTAAAGGTTTGTAAATTTTGATGAGTCCCCATAGATAGGTTTTCACCTTGTAGATTTTAAGTTCAGGCTGGTATGCCAATTCCATAACAATGTTCTCACGCCTAAGATTATTCAGAACGCTTTGTCTGACAGGTTTAAATCCCATCTCTTTGCGCCATTTGAGCCACAGTTTTAAATCTTTGTTATTCATTAATGTCATAGAATAATGTGAAGTAGCCGTAGTTTTTCTTAACCATTAAAAGGTCTTCAAACTCATCCTTTGGTAGCTTAGACAAGAAATGCTTATCACCACCTTCAGAGCCTTTTGTCCAGCAATACGATTTCCAACCTGCGTCAATATACTTTTGTCGGTTGTCGTTTAAATCGTCTTCGTCTACGGGTGTCCAAATGCTCGTTCTATAAGCAACAGTTGATTTAGTGCCTAACCTACCCGTTACCCAATTTTCTTGTTGACTGTGATTCATTTTTCACGTTTTAAAATT
>Ga0209337_1000525_pt1 | contig 31017 bp, 47 predicted proteins | sample LinPmetageLP53_FD_184044 | JGI IMG/M metagenome (GOLD analysis project Ga0209337, IMG submission 184044) | Marine viral communities from the Pacific Ocean - LP-53 (SPAdes) (version 2) | ecosystem: Environmental > Aquatic > Marine > Oceanic | place: Pacific Ocean | collected 2010-02-08 | reverse complement strand
ACCGAATTTTCTAACTTCCTCGCCTGCACAATTAGGGCATCGAGTCCTTTATTCTGGTCTGCGGTTAAAATGCCTTGCCTTGTAAGTTCTGATCTTAGCGTCCGTGACGGCCCTAAAGTGTATGAAGAAGCAGGCGCGTCTAGTATCGCGTTAAGGGCGCGGGCCGACAACATTCCTTTGCTAGTTGTCGCAGAGTCAAGAATTTGTTGGTAAACAGCATAACGCAACCCTTCAAATGCTTCTCTGCTTCCGCCCTTCCTGCCTCGCACAAGGTTCAAATACTTTTGCAGTTCCCTGCCTTTGTCTGGCGACACTAAAATTTGCTTGACGGCCTGGTTAATATCCATTTTTACCGCTCTGGAGGCAAAACTTTTTTTCTGACGGCTTGATCCGGGTCCATATTTCTTAACCTTGTTTAACACTCGTTGAGCAACAGCCGCTGCGTTTGCAGTGTCAGAAAAAACGTCAGTTAGCCCAAGGCTTTTAATAGCTTCCTCGTTTCTTGAAATAAATGTTCTCAAGTTTCTAAGGTTTACATCTCCCGCCATTCCGGCTGTTTCAGATGCCATTTTTCTAAGAAATTCTTTTTGCAACGCTTCCATTTCAACGCCGCCAAGACTTTTTGTGTTAACAGCATTAAATCCTGCGGCCTCTCTAAGCTCTTGAAAGTTTACGTCACCTTTTTCTCTATTGGCACGGGCGGCAGTCAACGTAACTTGTGCCGGTATTTTTGGCACACCCCTACCCGAGGTAGCCAAGGTCTTGCCTACAATTCCTTCTCCAAAAGTAAGATTTTTGTTTTTCGTAAAGCGTATTGCGGCAGTCGCTTCAGAAATGCCCATGTCCGCCAAGTCTTGATCTATCCCTTCAACAACAGTAGAAAGACGCCTTTTTGTGTCAGGGTCTGTTTGCGGATTTCTTTGAAGCGCCCGTGTTCTATTTCTTAATCTAAGCAAATCACCAGAAAGCACAGGGGGAGGTCTTTTGTTCGCAACCTCTTTTCCCGCTGCTTTATCTTTTGTCCATTTATCTAATTTAGCTTGTCGTCTTTTAAGACCCCTGACGGCAGTAGATATAACGCCAAATGGGTTCTCCCCTGGGAGAAACTCGGCTGCGTTTTTTTCGTAAGAAATAACGGTAGAAAGAGGAGCGCTCTCAACATCCCTAGGAACGGTGTTCCACAACTGGTCTTCAGTATCATTAGCGGCTTTTTTTACGTCGTCTAGTATCTGCCTAGCAGATAAATTTAACTCTGTTCTATCAGCAGAAGTTGTTGTCTTGTCAGCAGCCTTCTCAAGCATTTCTTTTGCCTGCGCGGTCCTAGAGTTTAAGACACTATTAAACATGTCTACTCTGGCCTGCGCTGCTTCTTGAATTGCCCGTGGGTCGCCCTCTGCAACGATTGCGTTAAATCTTTGGCGTTGCGCCAACAGCACGGCTTCTAATTTACCTTGCCCCCCGTCAGGGGTTCTTTCATCTAACCTGACTAAAAGTCTTTCAAGGGCAGTTAGCTCCGGGTCGCCTGTAATCTGGCCTGGGGTTATTGGCACACCACTATCAACAAGGTCACTGCTCTTAATTTCTTCCGCTAATCTTGTTCTATCAAGGGGATCAGGAACTATTCTTGCTAGCTCGTCTGCCGCCGCAGCCTCTCTCCCGGCTCTGCCAAACTGAGTCCGAACTGCATCGGCTGCACCTCTGACAAGTGCTGGAGCATTTCTAAGCGCAGTGACCGCAGGCGCTAGAGGCGCAGCAACAGAGCCAGTTATTCTCGCTACGTCGCTCCCAGGGAAAATTGTTTCCGCACCGCCTGCTCCCGCTCCAGAAAGAGCGGTAGACAACGCTTCCATCGCAGCAAATCGCCCTGGTTGGTTGGCAGCTTTTTGAACAAATGGCGCAAACATTCCCGTTGCCCTCTGCGTTTCAACTGCTGGTGCGGCGCGAGGAGCTATCGTTGGGACTAACCTAGAGGCTTGGCCCGCAAAAGGCAGTGCGGCAATAGGCAAACTAGACCCCACCACTTCCCCTGCTCGCGCAAAAGCCCGTTGGTTGAAGGGAACGTCGGATATGTCTCGATAACCTATATTTCCCGCAGCCAACAATCCCCTTAACTGCTGGCGACCGCCCACAGGATTTTGAGACATTGCAGGCGCAAGAGGTTGTCCTTCAAATTCTTTTCTTGGTTCAGCAGGGACTCCCGTAATTTGCTCGCGTACATTACGAAACGCGCTGCCAATAATATTAGGGTTTTCGGGCCTGTTTTGAATGTTGGCTATGTTGTAAACAGCTTTTCTTGCCAACTCTGCTGGATCAGCACGGCTCACAATAGTAGGGATCTGGTTTACAAGGTCTACAGCAGAGCCAACAAAATCGGCAAGCCCTACGTTTACGCCTGCTCCAGCGGCTCCCGCTGCTTGGGAAGCAGACAATGGCTGGCTGCGCTCACTATCAACAATCTCGTCAACCATTGCGCTTATTTGTTCTGTCGTTAAGTCAGCCGGGATGTCGTACTCGCCAAACCCTTTAATAGAAATCCTTTGTGTGTCAGCCATTCTTATTCACTTCCCGATGAGACGCGAGACCACTCGCGGCCCGTTCTGGTAACTTCGTCTGCGCCGGTTGGCTCGCCGCCAGCATTAGCCATTGCTTTATAAACAGGGATAACCCGCATAAGCTCCAATCCAGCTTGAAGAAACTTGCTTCTTTCTTTTGCAGAAAGATTAGGGTCGTCTAACTTTAATTTTATTATTTCAAGATTAGTCTCAAACACCCCCAGACCAGCTTTAGCAATGGAAATGTTTTCTTGTTTAGTTTTGCCAGAACTAGGAAGTATGCGATCTGCAAGCTCAATAGTCAGGTTAGACCCTCGCGCACTTAACGCTTTAACTAAAGTTACCCTCATTAAAGCCTGCACTTGATCTAAATTAGCCGACTGGGTTCTTGTAGCTTTGCTCGGATCATTGAACCCTAAATTAGCAGAAACAAAGTTTGCGGCTCTCCTTCCTAAATTTGGGATGTCAAAAGAACCTTGTTCTAGCATCCCTGCAATATCGTTTTCGTCCATATCCTTTAAGAAAATGCTTTCATCAAAGGCTTCTGAAGATTCTGGGTTTGGTCTTGGTACTAAACCACTCTCAATATCTCTTAACAGATTTCTGACGGGAGGTTCGAAAGTGCTTGGCGTGACTGGTCGGATTGCGCCGCTCCCTAGCCCTCGAATAAGTTTGTCGTTTGCGCTATCAGATTTACTATCAAGTTGTCGTTTGGGAACAGTAAACGGCGTGTTAGGTGCTATTATATCCCCGTTAGGGCCTACTTGCTCTTCATTCGACACAAGAGTAACCAGAGACACCGTTGTTTTTGGTGTTGTAGACGGCGCTCTTGCTGTGAATTTTCCAGTGCTTAAAGCATTACGCAATTCTGGTTCTGCAATTTGCTGGTTTGTTAAATCGTAGGGCTTGTCTTTTTCATACGTCCGACCGTCTGCCACAAAAGTTTCAGTAGGATAGAATGTTTTGACGCTAGGAGCAGTTGTCCGAGCATCTGTTCGCTTTGGAACGAATTTACTTCCTTTGTCATCTATAAGTTCACCAGCAGTGACAAAGACGTTTGAATTTTTTGTTGTGTCAAAGACTCCTACTATTTTGCCTCTAGCAATTTCCGTTGCTCGCCCTTCGGTGTAAGTCCTGGTTTCGTCTGCTTCTGCTTCATCATAAGCCCTTGTTTCCGCTAGTCTTACGCCATAGAGAGTTTCTGCCCGAAGATTGGCTGATTCCGTGTTTGTGTCTTGGCGCAGATTTCTTGCTGCTGTATCAGCAACCGTCTGGTCTCTTGCTACGCCTTTATCAGCAAGTTGCCGTTGCCGAGTCAAAGAACTTGCTGGATCAAGGATTGCTCCGTACTGCTCCGCGAGCTGCATCCCTTCTGGAGTGTTCTGCAAAAGAGCATTTTGCAAACCCCTTTGCGCTTCTTCGGCAATTTTTTTAGCAGTGGCCGCATCACCTTGTTGAATTGCTTTCATGCGAAGCATCTCAAGTTGAGCAGGCATAATCCCAGCAGTTTTAGCAACGCCTGCATCAAACGGCTGCATTGCTGGACGGGCAGGGCGATTAACGCTTACTTGCGTTTGAGGAGGCAAGGTATCTCCTACTGCCGCTCTCATCCCCGTAGGGTCAGGAGGGTTGACCATAGACTGAGAAAGGTATCCCCCCTCACCAGGAGGTCTGGCCCTTGAGGACTGTAGAATCTGACCCATAATCTTATTTTGAGCCGCAGTCTGAGCTTCTTGAAGCTCATTAACTCGCCGCCCTTCTTGTCCCGCCAAGGCTCCGTAGGTCAGGTTTCGCAGCGCACTTGCAACCGGAGAGCCGCCATACGGGTTTCTTGGCAGTTGGATTGGGGCAAGCGACCGCTTTCTGTAGTCGTTACGCGCAGCTTGGGCGTAAGCAATCCGAGGGTCTGTGATGAATGTTGCCATTGCTACAGCCTTTTAGCTTGTGTTTCTGCCCAGGTATGCCGACCCAAGGGCCACAGGGATGCCTAGAGCCGTTGCTTGCCTTTGTTGGGCACCTTGGTAGCGAGCAAGGTTATCTGCTTGCTGCATGGCTGCGTATTGGCCCAGGTCTACTGGCGGTGGCGCGTTGATTGGAGCAAGCCCGCCTGGACCTTGAGCAGCAGCTTGTGAGAACGGTGTCGTGCCGGTCAACAAAGCCGAAAGCTCTGTCATTGGCTGCTGCCGCTCTCGGAGCCTCTCTGCAATAGCGCGATCCCTCGCTTGCTGCCCTATTCCGTATTGATCTCGGCCTTCTGCAATCTGCTGGCTTCTCTGCGCCTGGGAAACGTCGTATTGCGTACCCAGTTCCTGCAATTGCTGTCCGCGCCCCGTCAAGATATTGCCCATCATGCTTGACTGAAGGTCTTGACCTTGGAACACGGCCTGACTTGCCAAATCAGCTAACTGATCGTTCTTTTGTTGTCGGAACGTCTCCATCTCTTGATTGTAAGCAGGAGAATTTTCTGGGATTCCTGTGGTGATTAGCTGAGTTCTGAGAGCAGCCTCTTGTCTGTCAAACTGCGGGTTTAGCCTGTTCGTCGCACGATTGTAGAAATCATCAGCAGCGCCAGTGGCGTAAGACTCTAAATCTGAGTAGCCAGGCAGTTGGTACGATGCTCCAGCGGTAGAATACTGCGGTTGCGCTCCATAATCTCCATACGAGAAAGCACCCGGCTCAGATGGGAGTCCCCGCGTATTAAACGGGTTTTGGCTTATCTGACCAACTCGCTGTTGCGCCAGTCCCTGCAACCCGCTTTGTATTCGCTGCTCTCCAGCACGCTGGGCTTCGTATTCGGGGGCGAGAGTGTAGGTGCCTAGATATTCGTCAGGCCCAGTTTCGCGGAACGTCGTCGTGCTGTACGGCGTCACCATATCAGGGCGGCTTAAATTCGTTTGCAGCCTGAGAGCGTCCTCGTCAAGAGCAGCTTGGTTTTGCGCCAACTGCCCGTAATCTATCGGGGGCGGTGCCTGTGGGCTGCTAAACATATCTCTAATGAAGCCCATGATTTAGCTCCTTTCTCAGCAGAACTGCTGTCTTTTTGTAATCGGTCAATGCTTTTTCCCAGCCAGGACGGCCAATAATCTCAATAAACCTAAACTTATTGTCCTTTGCAAAACTACAGATCTTTTCTTCGATCTCTTTCAGTTCATCAAGGTCGCCTCCGGCCAATCCAATTCTTAAAGATTCGCCGTAAGCACAAGTCACCGCAGCCGATCTTTCTCCCTGGAACAGCGTGAAACTTCCGTTATCAAGGCCAAGCTCGACATCCTGCCGGTCAACCGATTCAAAGTTTTCCGTTGAGGGCAGAAGAAGATCCCAGACGTAATCACTTATCATAGCCCGACCCCTACTTCGTAGCGGACATCTGTAGCAAGCCAACGAACAGACTGTTGGGTCGTGCTGGTTCTAACGCGGACGGCTGCGTTCCAGCCGATGTCGGCTACGCTAAACCACGCTTGATGGGTTGTGATCGGGCTTCCCCACGTTGCTGAGTCCCAAGTCGCTGTGTCCCACGCAGAGGCGATAGAGCCTGTCGTGCTTGGTGTAAACGTCGTGGTTCCATCTCTGAAGTCTGTATCAAAGCCGATGCTGACCTCAAGCTCAGAGTCGCTCGCCATAACAGGCCGGATTGCTGTGTAACGCTTTGGTCCAGACCTACCGCCGAAGTAGATAAAGGCTGTCTTAGCGACGGCTTCTATTGCCCCGCCCGAATCGTCTGTTCCGCTGTCTGCTTTGTAGACCTTGGTGCTTCCCCCGAAATAGAGGTCGCTATTAAATACAGCCCAAGCATATCCGTCTTGATTGGTGAAACGGGACCATGCCCCAGTTTCTAAATTGATGATGTATTGAATAAAGTTGCCAGCGGTAGACGATGGAACATTAACAGCGGCGTATCCGCCTTTTGGATACACCACTCCTTGCCAGCCAAAAGTTCCCTTAAACTCAACGACTGAATCGTTGTAGCTGTTGCTGATCTTGTCGCTAAGAGCGACGTTCGGCGCAGCCTCGCCTGTTCCAAGAACCTGGGTCATTGGAAGCAGGCCGTTCTCTGTGACTAGATAGCAGTCAGAGCCAACCTTCATCATGCACCTACGCCCGATTGGCCGACCAACCGTGTAAACGCCGACTAATCCCCACTTTGTAGCGTCGGATGGGTCGGTCCCGCTGTACATCGCGATCTCGCCTTGGTCGGTAAAGAACAAGATGTTGTCATCAGGACCAGACCCACCATCACGGGTCCAGGTGCTGATCGCCATCAGCTTGCCGCCCTTGCTGAAAACGCTGCCCAGATTTACTGAGGCAACTGTTCCAGCAATGCTATTCACCGGCAGATATCCATACGTTAGGCTGTCGGTTAGAACGAAGAACAGCCGCTCTTGGTAGACCTCGACATTAATTATGTTTGCGGCGGTAACGCTGCCCAATGTCGGCGTGGCCCATGCAGAGCCGTTCCAGTGACGAGGTGCGTCCTCACCGTTGCAGATCCAAAGAAATGACCCACCAGAAGTGGTCATGTTGACCGACTGAAATTTAGCGTTAGACAGACTGGTAATAACAGCAGCGCCAACAGAACCCGCGCTAGTCACGTTGTAGACTGCGCTCCCGCTTGCGGCGAACATCGTGTTGGCCGTGCCGCTGTTGTAGACCATCAAGCTCTCCACCGTAGACGGCAGACTTGTCACATGGTCGTCGTATCCGTTGCGAACTTGAACGTGAGAGCGCGCTGGGAAGAAATTGTCCAGCCTGATTGCGTCAGTCTCCGGCAACAAGTCCACCGAATCACGGGTGTTTAGACCGCCTATCGGAGATGGGAAAGCAGTGCTTTGCCCGGTCATGGATGCAGGAGATCTTGCCATCAGCCTATACGACCAGGGCCATACGCCAAGTTCTGAGCAAGCCTATCAAGAACCCACTGCGGCGGTTTGTAATACTCCTTGACCGCAGGCGGCGCTGGGTCATTTGCGGGGTCTGTTGGGTCTGTTGGTTGCGTAGCCGCCATAAGCTCTTCATCGCTCGGGCTTGGGAGGCTTATATCGTCAATGTTAAAATCATCGTTATAAGTACCTCCTTCACCCGCAAGAGGAGTTAAGTCAGCATCAAAGGTAACTTCGCCTTTTGCAGCGGGTGTCATAAGATTTCTGCCGCCAAGAATAGCCGATAGCCAGGTAGGCAATAAAGAACTCGCAACTCCCATCCCGATATCCGCCGCTGTCCCAGAACGCCCTCTTGATACAATTCCCGTATACGGGTCTTGAACGACTGTAAGGTCACCAGGAGACATCCTGCCAAAAAAACTGTTGTTAGCTTTGTCTACGTCGGCTTGTTCAAGCTGCGCCTCTATCGTAGGCACGGTAAAAGCATATGGACTTCCGCCAGGATAAGATGTGTTTGAGGCAGATCTAGTAATTCCGTCCGGTCCAGTTCTTGTCTGCCCTGGCTTACCTCTTTCGCCCGAATCATAGATAGACCGTGTTACGCCATCTTTATCAACATATGTCCCGGTTCTAGTGTTAGGGCCTTTCCCAACTTTTGATGCGTCGTACTTAGAGCCGACTGATGCCCGGTCAGCAATATCATCAGCAATGGTTTGGTCAGCAAGAATATCAGCAATTCCTTTGCTTCCCGTGCCTGCAAGAAGGCTGTTTGTATTAGCTGTTTGAACAGCAAGAATGTCAGCTATGCCTTGGCTTCTAGCCTGCTCCGCTGCTGCCGCTATGCCGCCGCTTCGTATGTTGGCTTGAGCCTGGGCTTGGGCTTGGGCTTGGGCTTGAGCCTGGGCCTCAGCTTGAGCTTGGGCCTGGGCAAATTCTTGAGCGACAGTAGTTGGATTGTCGCCTCTGACACCTGAGTTGCCTTGTGGACCGGCGGCGGCGGCGGCGGCGGCGGCTCCAGCATCAACAGCGGACTGTATGTCAAAGTTTACTGAGGGCGCGTTTACTGAAGGCGCATCTACTGAAGGCGCACTTGGAGCTGTGACGGACGGGTTGTCAAACGAAACGCTACCGAGTCCGCTAAAGTACGCAGGCATCCCGTTATACATATTCTGCCCGCCATCAGGAGCAACGCCGCCACCCATAGAGCGCAGAACCTCACTCTCGTCAGGCCGAATATAAGCAGCGAAATGCCCAGGAGGAGCGCTGCGATTAAGCGCCCTTCCCATTAACTCGCCATAAAGATCGCGCTTCATTGTCTACGCCGTAATGTTAGTTTCGTTGCTGCCCGGACAGCTAAAAGTTCCGTTAGGTTTTTCGCCGCCTTTGTAACTTTTGTTAGACGCTACTTTAGTCGAGCTTTTCTTAGCAGTTTCAGCAGCGGCCATCCCTTTTGAAGTGTAGGGATACTTTTTTCCATCAACCATCGGCATAGCGTGTCTCCTTGTTCAGCTTCCAAAGCCCGAATCGGGCACGTTAAGCGCAAGAATAGCTCGGCTTTGTCCACTCATACGCAAAATTGGTCTCGCTCCTTCGCTTTGCGTGTATTCCTGCAATCGCGACTGATACTCAAGGAACTGCTGTTCGTATGACAGTCCTTTAATCTTCAGAAAGCGCCAGATAACGCCAAGAGTGATTAGCTCTTCGGGAAGTACGCTTGTCTGCCCGTCTCCGGTAAACTTGTCTGCGTCAGCAACCGTGCCGCCTGACTCGTCTACCCAGTTTTTTGTAATGTACTCAAACTTGATTGACTCGCCTGCTGGCGGGGCCGGATTCAAAAGCAGCAACCCGCCTCGAATGCGGAAATAGTTGGTAATGCCGCCGCTAACGACAGCTAGAAGCCGCTGCCACTCGGAACCAGTTAGAGGGCCGTAATATGTCCGGTCTGTCGTGCGGTTCCACATTGTGTCGTTGCTAAACCGCCCAAAGTCAGCGGCAATCGAAACCATCGTCCCTTGGCTTTCTGCGGCTAGAGTGGTGTGGCTGCCTTCTTTTGTAAGAAGCTGCCAGGTATGGCGCTGCACTAAAGAGCGACCTTCTTGATTTGCCGCAGCCCTTAGCTGAATAACTGAGGTGTCCGTTGACGCAGTGACAGCATCAGGCGCAGTTATCCCAATGATGTCTGCGGCGTCTTGGCAAATCGTTAGAAGGGTCATCCAACAACCTGTTTCGGTTGAATGCCAGCTTGAGCCGCCAGGTAGTCACGGGCTTGCTTACGCAAATCTACCGTTCCAGCACCCAGACTGCCAACGCTTGCATCGGAAAGTTCTGATAGTTGTTCAACCGTGCTGACATCCTGGTTGATTAGGATTTTAGCTCGCCTGTTACCGACACCCTTTAGGGCGGTAAGCAAAGTCCCCGAGGGCTTAATCTTAGCTGACGACGCGCCGCCACCATTCTTTTGGTAAGCCGCAATTTCCTTTGGAAAATTCTCTTCCAGCCATTCGATCTTTTCTGAGACTTTGTAGAGGACCGTATCTGGATCTCCCACTCGTCGTATTTCGATCAGATCGGGGCTGCCATTTTCCCCAGGAATAAATTCGACTCTGATATTTCCGCTCATAAGCATCAGTTGCGCGGGGGCTTTTACACCCCCGCACTTCCTTTTTGGTTAGATCACAAACGACTTTGGATATGAAGCAAGACCCGCTGCACTACCAGCAGTTCCGCCACGCGCCGCTGTCAATTTGAGGCCGTCTACTCTTGTTTGACCAGTAGAGGCATCATCAAGACTTCCGGCTGTTGCCGTGGAAAACAAGATCACGTTTGCGGCAGCACTTGCCAAAACATTGATCGTGCAAGTTCCAGTCAACTGAACCCACGCATATTCCCCATTCGTAATTGCTTGAGGAGCTATAGCAACAAGTTCACCAGTATCGACGAGTGCTTTTGTGATTGGAACGCCAACGTAAAGCTCCGTCACAGCCACTACATCGTATTGAGCAATCGCTGCCCCTGCTTCGATGTAGAGCCAAGTTGAAGCATCGGTTCCAACCATTCTGCTACCCGGAGGCTGAGATGGGGTCGTTTCGGTGCCCCCATCAAAGTCAATTCCGATAGCACCTTGAGTTGTGTAAGTCATTAAAGACCTCCTACTAGGCTTGGATGATGCCTTGCCGTGCGCGATTGCTGACCGTCATATTACCGGCCCATGCAACAGGCATGACAAGAGCGTCTTGGTTTACGGATGCCTTTTCGCCAAGAGGAACAAACTCACGACCCTCTGCATAACGCAAGAAGAGGTAATCGGTGTTGAGCATGTACATCTTATTGGCAGGGCACTGATCGTCGTAATAGACCGGAGCGTCCATGAACATCAAGTTCATAAACCCAGCCGACGCCGACTCATCAGATGTGAACCGCTGGTTCGTCTGAAGCGATGACCAGTAGAAACCAAAGTAGTTGGTATCACCGACAATCACGTCAGGCCGATCAGCGCCACGAATAGTAGAAAGCCACAACGTGTTCATGGCCGTCTGGATCGTCGTAGCTGAAGCGGTTACCCCCGCAGTGGAAAAATCATAAACCTGATTCTGCCAGAAATCGTAGGTCGTGCTGTTAATCCCGCCGACCGTGTTACCCACGGTGCCAGGAACAACAAGCTGTAGACCGCCAAGTTCTTTGGAATCAGTCCCGCTGCCATCCGCATAAAGCGCAGACGCCATCGTGTTTTTTAGCGATTTTTCAAGGTTGCGAATGCGGCTTTTGAGAAGATTGAAAATCTGCTCTGAGCCAGAGTTCTCGACTTGTTCGAGACCGGAGATCACTACGTTGCCCGCCAACTGCTTGTAGTTAAATTCAGCAGCCGTGAAGACATTGCTAGTTGAGGTGTCGAGTACCTCGTAACCCGAATACCACTTGGTGGTCGAGTTCGTTGCATACTCAAGCTCTTGGACGATAGTACGACCAGTTGCGGGGCTTTTATTTCCCTTTGAGTCGATGTGGCGAAGCAACGCATTGTTGTTCGTCACGTTGTCGGCCATCGTTTTGGAGTAACCAGCAAGCGTAGTGGTTACGATCTCCGTATAGGTGGAATTTGGAGAAGCGACCATTTCTGTTTTCTTCCATCAAAATGGCAACGGCAGAAACCCTATGCTCTAGCAGTGTTAATCTTGTCGCGTAAAATTTCATCGAGACCCGTAGATGTGACTACTCCATTAGGTGGAGAAGCAGAGCGAGAAGGCCGAGTTTTTTTGGCTTTATCTATAGCCGCTTTTCTCTTTGCGTCCTCTTTATTGCTTACGCTTAGCCGCTCTTTTTCCAACGTCTCTTTGTAGAGGCCGTCATCTAATCGAAGCGCCATGTCGTATGCCTTACTCAAATCTTGAGTCTCTCCGGCAGTTACGAGCCGCGACATCCGTTCACGCACCTGTTCAAAATGAGGATGTTTAAGTTCTCCGTTTGCGGTTTTCTCATTTGCAAACTTTACAACGACATTCTCTAAACTTTGGTAACGATCTTGATGCTGCGACTGGGCCAACATATTAACTTGCTGTTGCGTTTGGGCTAATTGCTGTTGCAGTTGCTGTGTATGCGAATCTGTAGCGTATTCATCTACATAATCCGCGCCCGAATCGCCTGACGGAAGCTGAACGCCATAGTGCTGGGCGAGTTGCTGGAGGGCTGCTTTGGGGTTTTGCCGTAGTGCATTGTCGTAGGTCATAAGACGCGAAACATACTCAGCTTCGCTAATCCCGTGAGCCTGCATCTGCTGTTTATACGGTGCCAAAACCCCGTTTAAGCCTTCTAGCTGTTTACGCTGCTCTGATAGTTCAGTCGTCTTGCGAGTAAACGCCGAGTCCCGTTCTTTCTCCCGGTTGAGCATAAAATCCTTTTGCTCATCGGGTAGCTGATTGAACGCTTCTCTTTGTTCAGCAGGCCATGTTTTTGGTGCGGCTAAAGCATCCGGCTCTGGCTCCGCTTCAGAATCTGTATCATCTGATAGAGGAGTGGCTTCGTCTTTGCCTTCTTCATGGCCTTCGGCGGCTTCGTTCGATGGGTCGTCTGATTCGACTTCGACGTTTTCCGCGCTGGTATCACCGGCAATGGCTCGTGGGTTTACAGAAGTGGGTCCAGCATTGCCTTGCGTGAACTCTCCTGAGATGACGCTTTCTAGTACGCCATCAAGTGTAGTCGGCTCTGACGCTGGCCCCGGATCAGGGGTGCTTGTCTCAGTTGTTGACATTTCTAATTGTATCCCAGTTGGAGGGGCGTTCACTTCCGGTCCAATCGTTGCCGGTTTGGCGAACATTATGTTTTTTCTCGTGTTCCCGCAATTCTGACCGGCTAGTTACATAGCTGCCGTCTACAGGACTTTGGAAAGGCTCAATGTCTCTAATAATGTTGTAGGCAACTTTTTGGCTTGCGGTTTCAACGCGAGAAACAGCCTTGCGCTTGTCCCACTTAATCTCATCGTAGTTGCTTAGATATTTTTTGTTCATCGCTGACCCTCTGCCATACGCATTTCTGCTTCTAGCAACGCCAAGTCTTCTTTGCTTTGCACACGTTCAGAGGACGCTCGGCTTTTTTCTTCTATTTCTGCGGCTGTTGCCCGTTCACGCGAACTGATGTCTGCCAACTTGCCCTCTTGTTTTAATTGCTCACGTTGCATTTCAGCAGCAATCTTTTCTTGTTCGAGCTGCTGCTCTGGCGAGGTTTGAGGTTGTTGCTGTGAAGCCTGCAACTTCTGCATGACAGAGGCTTCCGTTTCTTCGATGACCTCTTCAAACTGTCGGCCAACTTTCCATGCACCCGATACAAATTTGAGTATCTGGAAAGCAATCGGCGTTAGCTCTGGAGCGGCTTTTGTTGCCTCTATTGCTTGGACTAGATACCCGCCCATGACGTTGGCGAACTCTATCCGGGTCCGTTTTATTTGCTCTTCGTCATCGAAGACGGTGCTATCTGTCTCTACGTCGATTTGATAGCTACGCAACTTATCGTTACGCATGATCTCGACCATCTCTTCGGTGATCTCAATCCCGGTAATACGCTCCAAGATTTCTGGCTCGTAATTTTCTGCAATCAACTCGGCTTTAATACGGAAAAGATCGCGGATGTACTTGGATATGTCTTCTTGGCGTAGCCGTAACCGCATTGAGCCGTACTGTGCTTTGAGCTGTTGCGCTGTTGCACTCTCGCTAGCTTTTGTGCCGCCGCCTCGAATGATGTCCGAAATTCCAGTGATCTCATAAATCGCCTGCAACACCTGGTTCCGCTGGTTGTATAGGCCAGCAAGAACCTGAGTGATCGAAGAAATGTCTTCTGTTTGAAAAGCGCCAGCTAATCCGCCTTTTTGGGCCAGATTTGCAAAGTTATCGCTCGGAACGAACTCATTGTCTGATGCGTTTGCTAGGTGCGCTAACTCTGGAATGCTTGCGTCATAGACGCCCCGGCGCTTTAGCCCTTCAATTAGGTTTGTAATTCGAGTGGTTACGCGGTCAAGCTCATCTGCTTGGTCTTGGTAAAGCGTAAACTCTGGAACTGGAACAGACGTGTTGTTCGTGTGGACTGCTATTAGCGGCGTCGGACACGGGAAGAAGTTCTCTAGGCTATACGGGTCTTCGTCATCTGCCAGAACATCCTTGTGTCCTGTTGCAACGAACAAACGCCGACGCTTTACTTTGTCCCAGATTTCCCAAACTTCGGCGCGGCTGTAGCTATCGTCTGCATCTCCAGCGTCCGGGCGTTCTGGACTCCAATTAAGGGGAACGTCTTCTGCGTTATCAAAACCACGTCCAACAAGTTCTTCTCGCGTAAGCAAGTGTCGCCGCGCCCGCCATGAAACGTCGTCTGATCTACGGCTTGGGCTTTCTCGGTAATCTTGCCAGTGAACGTATTCAAATCGGCAACGCTGATCGCCAAGACGCTCGACTTCTTCTTCTTCTGTAATGTTTACGCCGTCGCCTTTAATTTGGATCTTTGTTTTTTCTTTAATAATTATCGGCTCATAGACAACCCACACTACCCCGCGTCCAGGCAACAGGTAGTCTTCTAGCGCAGCGCGAACAGGCAACGCCGAATCGTAGGTATCCATTTCGTAAAGAAGCGCACGCTCTAGTGCGATAGCAACTTGTCGTGCCGCAGCGTCACCGCCGCTAAACCGGCGACGAACATCAGGCTGGGCCATGCGCGCAAACAGTGCGCCCTTTAGCGTCTCGGTATTAGACCAAAGAATGTTGAAACGATGGCTAAGAGGTCCAGAAAGTCCGGTATCCCGCTCGTCACGGTATCGTTCTACAACACGAATGCCGCGATCCCGCCAATCACGCTCGAAGTCACTGGCTTGGTCGATCTCACGTTGCCAATAACGAGCGGTGCCGTAGAGCTTTTCTTGTTCTGCCTGGGTGCTATCTGCCATTTTATATTAACGGCTGCATTGGTTGTGGCTGCATCTGTTGCATCGGCTGCTGCATCGGAGCGCCCATCATTGGCTGCTGCATCTGCTGCATTGGCGGCGGCGGTGGCCCCATCGACATCATCATGGGAGCGGGGCCAGGAAGTAAGTCCGCAAGATCAACTTCTTCTTCAGTCTTGCTCTTAACTGGAACGCCGCTGTAGTCGCCAGGAACCTGTTCGGTTTCGACTGTAATTTTAGCAGTAAGATTTCCCAGAATTTCACTGAGCATAGCGGGGTCTTCTTGGTATGAACCAAACTCCCCGCCCATAGGCCCCGGAATCGCTAAACCGCCCTGGGGACCAAACCCTTGCGGCATAGGCTCACCATAATTAACAGCCATCAAATTCTCGGCTCCGAATGATTTGCGGAATCAAAATCGTGCATTTCCCACAAGTCGTCAAGGCTAGGTTTTTTTAACATCTCTTCTTGCCAGTCTGCGGGCGGCTCTTTTGGTTTTAAATCTTTATAGGCAATAGCCAAATATCTGAAGGCATCTGCGGCGTGCGAGGCCCAATTATGCAGTGGCGTTTTCTTAAATACGCGCTTTACGTCGTCATATTCACGTTGATATGAGCGCAGCGCATTAATGCCCTGCTCGCAATTTAATTCATCAAAATAGCAGTGGTGTAACAGCAACCGACCAGCGTTGATGCCGTCTGCAATCTTGTGATTTGGGACAATCCGGGGCCGTCTGCCCATGTTTACTAGTGTTTCTGCGCGTGTGCGGCCTGTTCCTAGCTCGCGGACCTTGGCATCGTGCGGCAACCAGTCATCGCCGTACCAATACCCTTTTTCCGCCATAATTTTGACGTAATGCTCAAGTCCTACGTTGTTGTGTTCGTAGTAATCAATGATACGAACTTCGCCCATAGTGACTTGGAAAAACCATAAAGCGCACGAATCAGCGATACCAAGATCCCAAGCAACGTGGACAGGGATCGCCGGATCATGCTCAACACGGGATATACGACCCTCTTTATCTGCATCTTCAACCAATCCTCCGTAATAGCTGCCCTTGATTGCAGCAGTCCAAGAACACTCAAATTCCTGGAGATATTCATCTTCACCCATCTCGCGCTTTGCGGCTGCAAGCTCGTGCGGGTCGATAACCCCTGTCTCTGAGGCCCTATAGATATTTCGATACCACTCCTTATCCCCAGCGGTATCCTCATACAACCGCCAAAAGTGGTTTCTCCCCTTTGGCGTCCCAATAAATATTGCCCACCCCTTTCTATCTACCAAAGCGGGCCTGACGATCTCACCCCATACACGGGGCGACATATCGGCATATTCGTCCAAAACTACCCCATCAAGGTAGATTCCGCGTAGCGCATCGGGGTCATCTCCGGCCCCAGCAAGCCGAATACGGCTGCCATTAACCAAATCAACCCTGAGTTCTGACTGATTAATCTTAGTTCCGGGCAAATCCTTGGCGTAATAACAAAGATAATCCCAGGCGACTTGCTTGGCCTGCCGATAATACGGGGCCAGGTACATAAACCGGCCATCTCCGCGCTCGGTTTGTATCTCCAAAGCCTTACGCAGCAGCTCCGTAACCGCGTAAACGCTCTTACCCCAGCGTCTATGGGACACACAAATCTTAAAACGGGACGAATCTTGGTGTAGATCAAGCTGCTGGGGGCGTGGGGCGTAGGGTATTTCTATTTTCAAATCGGCTACCAAGCCTTACAGGACCAGTATCTCGCCTTAGTCTTAGGCCCAGGATCAGCGCATTTATGCCGTGCCCGGAAACTTGCCTTCCGACCAGGCTCGTTTTTGCGAATTTTCATATTTGGGTCACCAAATGTCACTCTTAGGACATTGCCCTTATCCTTAACGTAAACGACGGACTTCTTCTTCCCATAGCTGGTTTCACCAGCAGAAATCCGGCGGGGCTTATTCAGCGTGACCGTGCGCCCCTTATACTTAGCCACGGCTAACCCCTTTTTATGGGCTTAGGTTTTGGCGCAAATCCGCCAGTTTTGCTCTTCATCTGGCCGTAAACCTTGGGGGAAATCGTGCTTCTCTTCTTAGAACGAGACATCTTCTTTTTCTTGCGAGCGTTCATGTTGGCATAAAGTCCGGGCATAGAAACAACTCCAATAAATACCTAACTGGGTTCTGGCTCTTCTTCTGCTTCTTCTGTCTCTCTAGGCGTCACATCAACCATTGCCGTCTGTTGCCCCACCGCATCTTTCGGGTCAGGCAACGCAAAAGTAACCTGTATCTGCGACGGCAAATTAGCATCCGGGGCTTGAGTATCTTTCCACCCCGCCCGCGACTTCAACATAAAAATAGACGCTATCGTGTCCTTACCAGAAGCAGCCCTTTGGTACAGCGCACGGGCCACATCAAAATTGATGCTATCAACAGCTATATCTAGCTCTTCCCGATAGTGCTTCCGCAGCGTTCGCACACAGATGCCCAGCATCCGGGCCACGTTCTTTTGCTGCATCCCCAACCCGACAGCCTCAATAACAACCCTGCGCGATTTGTCGTCAGGCTTGTGATACCGCTCGCCGCCCAAGTCTACTTCTTCAGGATCACGAGACGTGCGCTCCGGCACATCCCTAACTTTTCTATGAGCAACCATCCTTTTTGTTATATCCCAATTTTACAGAAGCCAACAACCCAGGGGGCGGTGTCTAAAGGCTTCTAGTTATATTGGTGCCCTTTTTGGACCCCTTAATAGGGGGGGGTATCTACCCCCTCCATCGCCACTGCAACAGTGCAACACTCCTGCCTCGTTCATTTAAAATCCTTTATTGTCCTTGCAACACTCCTGGGAATAGGTGCCCTTTTTGGACCCCTTATTAAAATCGTTTGCGCTTAGGTCGGAAACTACCGAGTTAGCGACCAGATCAACGGCAACAACTAGAGCGTATCGAGTGAATACCTAGTAGAGGGCTGAAAATAGGGGGTTGGTGGGGGTGAGTTAGCCCAGCTAGGCCCCCGGACCGGGCACCCGGGCGTCGAGCCGCGCCGCGCCGTTTAAACTCGTTTTCGGGCCAGGGGCCCCTATCGGATAGGCTGTAACCCGCGCCACGCCTAGGGTTTAGGCCGGGTCGGGCCGGGGCGGGCGCGCTAGGGCTGGGGCTTTTGGGCGCTGGGGGACACTCCCGCGTGCTGTTCGCACCACCGTCCAACACCACTCGACCACGCTACAAACGAGGCCAGCCCTGGCATTGCCCGCCTAGCGCCGGGGCTAGGTATTGCCCGCCCGATGTCGGTCGTTGCCCTTGGCTACTTTCGTTGGCGTCGTTCTCGGTTCAATCTTTGTGCCTGCTCGGATACCGTCTCGAAGGTCCAGTCTCCAGTGTCTTGCCTAATAGGCGAATCAAAAACAGAATCCACCGGCAACCCGTTACTAGGATAAGTCTCACTAGGATAGTCCCTAGGATGTTTACTAGGATTGGGGTCCGGTGTGGACCGCCTAGACGGCCCAGAGTGAACTACCTTGTGCCCAGTGTGGACCCCCACCGTGTCCCCGGTGAACCCTACCCTATATCGGTTCGTGCCCTTGCGGCCCTTGCCGGTAGCCTCTAGCAGGCCGCGTTTACACAATGCGGCAATAGAGCGCTTGACGGTGGACCGCGAGCAACAACACCGGGCCGACAACGTCTCAATACTCGGATAGGCGTTAGCCCCGGCCTTATCAGTGAAGCTGACAAGCGCTAGCAGGACAATACGCTCGGACATTGTCAAATCCGGCACCTTCCAGGCCGGGCCAATCAGCCGCCAACTCATATGTCCGCGTCTAGCGCACGGCGCGCCATATAGCGCCGTAATTTCAGTACGGTTGACCGTCTAGCCGTCCCCGCGCCGCCTCGTCGCATTCGATGGATTAAATGAGAGTCCCCCGTTGCGGCCAGCCCCAGGGCGGTGTCAGATAACCCGTATTTTTCGCAAAATTCCGTCAATTCTTCTAGCAGGTCCATAATAACTCCCATGCAAAGAAAAGGGCGGCCCCAATGACCGCCCCGTAGTGTTTAAACGTCTTATGACGCCACGGTCATTTCTCCATGTAGAGGGCAATGCGGGACGCCCACGGCAATCCACGTCCGCGTTGTCCGCACTGTATATCCGCAATGGCACTGGCATTTGACCATGCGGGTGCGCTGTTTTTTGCGCTGAGTCGCGTCCAATTTAGAATGAGGGTATTCGCCAACAACGGACATGATCCCCTTGGACCGAGAGAAATGGTCGAACATTTCTTGAAAACCCGGCCCGGCAACGGTTGCGGTCATTTTGCCCGTTAAGCCCATTGCCAACGCTACCTTGCGAAACGCGGGACCATGCCCAGCCGCCACGCCGACGACCGCGTGGACCAGTTCGTGGCATAGGGTGGCCGCGACGCGCTCGGGGCAATCTAGCGTCGGGCTGATGAAAATCTCGGTTGTGCCGTCCGCGCTACATGAAGGGTCGAAAATCTGCCCCAACGTGCGGCGGTTAGCACTTAGCCCACGGCTGGAGGGAAAGCCACAAGAGACGTTGATATTGTCCGGCAGGGGCGCGCCAATGGCCGCGAACTTATCCGCAAAACCGTACTCCACGAAATCCCTGAGCCATTGTTCGCGAGTCACATTGTCCATTTGTTTAGCCTTTCTAGAGTTCCGATACCCAGCACTATAACAGCGTATAAACGCATTGCAATGCATATTAGCGCTTGCATGGTCATTATATTGTGCTAGTGTGACCGCGTCGGAACACAAAAAACGAGGCTACACAATGGAATTACAGGATTACGCGGCTATCACTAACGATTGCGGCAAGTTCGAGGGCGAGACTGGACTCGCTAACTGGTATTGGAATTGCGTCATGAATGGGGATGGAGAGGACCATCCGCAGGTCTGGGACGGACTCATCTATACGCTGTTTACTGTGGACTACGAAGAATCCCAGGCATTTCCGGAAGAGGTTAAGATTGGCGACACTGTCGTCATTTGGGAAGACTCTCAGGGTTTCGTCAATATGGTCGCCCATCCTACCCGCGAGCGCGCTTTAAAGTTTGTCTCTTGTCATTAGAAACCCGGTTTGGGAGCGTTTAAACGCGTTCCTTTTCCCGGTTCCTATGGGGCCGTGTCGGAACACAAATTTAGAGGCTAAATTATGAACGTAGAAAAGTATTCCCAGCACTCCTATAACGCTCGATACAATGCACAGCACAATTTGCGCGGGCGCTCGCACTTTGTTGATGATGCTACGTTGCGCTATTTCTCAGGCCGAGTTTTGAGCGCATATGATCGCGCGGACGGTCGGCTATTTGTTGTCGTTCATTCGCAAGCCACGTCACTTAATGGCGCGACCCGCGTCTATAGCTACGCGATCTTTGATTTGGCGGGCAGCGTTATCAATGAACACACGAAGCATTACAAAAGTGCGGCCACAGCCCGCAAGCATTGTGCGGCAATGTTAGCGCTACTCGACGCGGATCAAATCACACTCGACGCACTTAGCTATCTGGAGGGCCGCTTTGCCAATGATATCCGATATGCTCGCGAGAAATGGACCCCAGCGCTGGAGGTCGCAGCATGAAAATCCCAATGAAACCGACCGCAACTCGAAAAGTCTACGCCACTCCCGAATTTTGGGACGCGGGCACGGTTTGGATATCCAAGGGAACCGTCACGGACCCCGAGGCCCATAACTTTAAGGCCAAACTTGGTGATCCCGAGTGGCAATTTAGCGATGGTCCGTCGGGGTCCCGATCTTGGTCATGTGATTATGTAGACATTGAGAAGGGCCTAAAGGACCATCGCGGCTCTATGTTTGTTTACGCGGAGGACCCAGCATGAGCAGCGAACTAGTGAGATCTATTGGCGAGTCCAAAGTCCCAGACGAGGACTTTATCCGCTCTTTGCTAAACTTTGACTTGCGACAAATACTCGACGGTTGCGACGACCGCGAATCGGCTCTTTACCGTGCAGCATTTGCGGAACTACGGTTTCGGAGGACTTAGCATGCTGAATCGAGTGCAGACAGTTCTTGCCGGGTTACTTCTGAGCCTGGGAACCGCTGGTTTTGTGTACTTTGCGACCGCTACGGCAGACGGTTTCACGGATCGACCTGCGCTATATCTGCTGATCGCGTTGGCCGGGGCTGCATTATTCGCATCAAACCGCCCTGCATAGCGACTCGGTTTCGCAGCGTTTACACGCGCTGCGTCTCCCGGTTTCTACAAGTGGCAACCGAATCTGAAACATGAACAAGCGAGGCTAAGTCATGGCATTTAACGCAAAAGACTACCAAGCGGCGCATTCTGTCGGAATGGACGCAATGGAACGGCTCGCGGCTGATAAGGTCGACGAGTTCTCGGCCATTATGGCAATGCTAATGGTCAGCATGAGCGCAGCGTATGGGATGGCCCCAGACCTAGAGACCGCCGAATATTGCATAGACGAAGCCCGGCGCATGTGCCGTGAGGAACTAAAGGTGGCAGCATGAAATACGAACCAGCGCACGGCTCGAAGATTCAGCGCCTGATGTTTGTTGCGATGCTGGCCGATGCGCCGCGATTACAAAAGACGGTCAAGATAACCGCAGGGATTGCGATTCACGTCACTTTAGTTGTGGTCACGGTGGCCGTGGTCGGGTGGGCCTTAACACTATGAAGATCTTAAACTTTCCTAGACTGCTCCGCCCGCGTAGCGAAATGCTGGACTTCTTCCGCCAATATGAGGCGCTTTTAGACGAGTTGGCCGACTTGCTAGTTAGGTCGCAGACTTTAGAAGTCGGAGCGGACTACAGCGAACGAAGCGCGACGGAAAAGCGAGACACGCCAGAGTCTACGTTTAAGTTTTTTCAGAAATCTATAACCGCCTTAACGTTAGAGTTAGAGCGCCTTCATGAAAACACGCAAGAGCGCAGAGACGAGATGCGCGACTGCTGGGCTGATGACCTGGAGCGCAGGCTTGGGGGTGAGCAATGAGCGAAGACTGGCCTTTTGAGGAGGTAGACTGCCCCGATTGCCAGGGCACCGGCAGTATTACTGACCGAAACCCAAACGATCCAGCGGCGCGACTAGTGGCCTGTTTTGGCTGTGAGGGCGCTGGCTTTGTGTTGCGCCAGGTAGACCCCTTTGCGGAGGCTGAAGATGATTGAAATACACAAAACCGGGGGCGGTACGCTCACCTACCACGAGGCCAGACACCGCTACGAGTTTGACGGGGAGAAAATCGACCACTCAGTCTCATCAATTTCTTCATGTTATCCGCTCAATTTTGGGATAGCGAGCGGCTGGGCCTCAAAGCTGATTCGGGAGGAGCTAATAAAATCCGAAATACCGCTGACGTTTGATAGCGCCGACGCAAAGGCCGAGTGGGCTAAGGAACTATGCAAAGCCCCGGCACGATTCACGCTTGATGCCGGTTCGACTGGTACGATTTGTCACAAATACGTCGAGGATCTCGGACACGGGCTAGAGCCAGAACTGCACGAGGACATCGCTATTGCGCGGTGTCAGCAGGCACTTGGCGATTGGTTCAAGGCGAACATTGCCGAAGTTCTTCACGTTGAACGGCGTTTATACAGCCCGAAATGGAAGATTGCCGGAACCTGCGACATGGTAGCGAAGCTGCGGAGTGGTCAGGTCCACGTCCTAGACTGGAAGGGTGTCACGGACCTAAAAGCTGGGCTGAAAGCCGGTCACGTTGGGCAGTTGGCCGCGTATCGCGCCATGCTCCAAGAGGCTGGAGAAGAAATAGACGGCACGACCTTGGTGCGATTCTCGCGGAAGACCGGCGAAATCGACCCGGTGACGTTTACACACTACGAGGAAGACTTGGCCGCGTTCGAGGCGGCGTTGCATTTGGCGCGATATAAGCCGAAAGCGACAGTCTTTTGAAGAATAGCGGCGGAGGGGTTTTAGCCTCCTCCCCGTCGCTTGGGGAGGCGCTTAGTTCCGACAAACGTGGCGTCTCCCCCCTTTTTCTGGGCTAAACGGAGGAATACATGGCAAAAGAGCAACTTATGACCACCGCGACGATTTCCAGCATCCAGCCTGGACCGTCTGCGTCATCGCCGTATCTCGTGAGGACTACCGATGGGCAGACGATCAAGGGATTTAAGGAAAAAGCAGACGAGCTTGTTATCGGGAAGACCTACCAGATTCCCTACTACGACAAAGACTATGAGGGCACGACCGAGCGCATGATCTCAAAGTTTGGGATTATCAAGGAAGTTCCGCTGGGAGGTGGCCCTGTAGCGCCGCCACAGCATCCTCAAGGCGCTCCAAGCCCTATCCCGGCACCACCACCGCAGACGACCCCAATGGCTGTCGCTAACGCCGGGACTGGCAATCGGGAACGGTCTATCGTGGCTCAAGCCATGATTAAATCAGTCGTAGCCGTTGGTGGTGACGCGGCACAGGTGCAGCAGTGCATTGACTGGCACGACAGCATTGTCGCGGGAAAACGTCTTGTCTGACCGGCCTTACTTCACTTTGGACGTGCCGGGGGTGCCTGTAGCAAAGGGTCGCCCCCGCATGGCCCGTAGCGGGCACGTTTACACGCCTCAGAAAACCCGAGACTACGAGGACCAAATCAGGCTTGCTGCTGCTGTCAGGCTGATTGGTAAAAAGCCAACGGAAAGGCCGGTAATTGTCCACTTTGCAGCGTTTTTTGAACCGCCGAAAAGCTACACAAAAACGCGGCGCACCCAGCTATTGCAGGGAGGCGGGCATCACGCGATCAAGCCCGACCTGGATAATTTATTGAAAGCCGCTACGGACGCGATTTGTGGCGAAAATGGGGCAATCGCAGACGATAAGCAGATAATCGAGATTTCTTGTTTTAAGACTTACACCGAAGACAGGGCGGGGATTTCTATCGACGTGTACGAAGTCACACAGAACTTCGACCGCTTTCGCTTAAGGTGGAGATCATGGGAAAAAGGAGAAGACAATGGCTAAACCAATTTCGCAGAAAGCAGAGATCCAAGCGTGGCTCGAAAGAGGTCATCGCATCACCCCAATACAAGCCTTGGACAAGTGGGGCTGTTTCCGGCTGGCCGCTCGTGTTGGCGAATTGCGAGAAGACGGCCTCGAAATAGACACATCGTACCAGCATAAAAATGGGAAGGTGTTCGCGTCCTATGGGTTGGCAAGAGGATAACGCTGAAATAGCGGGCATCGTGACGGCGGCGACAGGCTCAAGAAAGCACCGCTGCCCACGATGTACGGATCAGCGAAAGAATAAAGCTGACCGCGCATTGTCGATTACGCGGCAAGGCACGGAAGTGATGTGGTACTGCCACCATTGCGAGTGGCACGGAGGGTACGATGAGGCTAGATCAGGACGTGATTCAGTGGGCTTTACGAAGAAAGATAAGCCCCGAAACCCTGAGAAAACTGAGCGTTGGCGGCGCGGTCACGTCGTATGGTGACGGCAACAAGCCCGCCATTATTTTTAACTACTTCGACGCCCAAGGCGATATCGTTAACTGGAAAGCGCGCAGTTTAAACGACAAGGTTTTCCGTCAGCAGGCAGGCGGCAAGCAGCAATTCTACAACCAAGCCGCTGTCGAAGCAGGCGCACTAAACGAAGTTTATATAACCGAAGGCGAGATGGACGCCTTGTCACTGGTTGAAGCGGGCGTTCCCGCTGATGCGGTGCTGAGTGTTGTGGGCGGCGCCCCAGCCAACGCCACAGAGAACCCAGCCGAAGCGAAGCGCTACGGGTACGTCGCGGATGCGCTGCCGTTCTTGTCGAAGTGCGAGCGCGTCATTCTCGTGACAGACAACGACGAGCCAGGGCGACATCTGCGGGCCGACCTAGCGCAAGTAATTGGCCCAGCGCAGTGCTATTGGGTTGATTGGCCGCAGGGCATTAAGGATGCCAACGATGCTCTGATGCAGTGGGGCGCAGAGGGCCTCAGCATGTATCTACGCGAGAACCCCGCGCCTTACCCCATCGAAGGAATCTACCGCCTGTCGGAAATACCAGAGCCACCGGCATTGACCTTGTGGCAGGGTTGGCCGGAATGGGAATCCCGTTTGATGCTGTCGCCCTCCCATTTGTCGGTCATGTCGGGCTGGCCCGGACACGGCAAGAGCCATCTTAGCCAGCAGCTTTGGGCGCAGATCGTCCGGCGCTACGACATTCGTGTTGCCATCATGTCGATGGAAACGAGAGAGAAGCCCTTTGTGCGGCGAAATCTTCGGAGCGCTTATTGGGGGCGGCTGGAAAAAGAAATGACTGACGTACAGAAGAAGGAAGCCGACGACTGGATTGAGGACCACTTCCTATTTCTGCATCACCCGCGCAACAGCCCCAGCTTTGAGTGGATCGTTGATATGGTCAACAACGCCTATGTGCGGCACGGAATTAGCGCCGCGTCGATTGATCCGTGGAACATGATCGTTCCGAGCTTTAGCAAAAGAGATCAGACGGAAACCGGCTGGATAGGTAAATGCTTAGACCAATGCACTTACTTAGCGAAGGCTTGCAACTTGCACTTGCAGATATTGGCGCACCCAGCCAAGCCCATCGGGTCCGGGGTCAAGGAGCCGATCACCTACAGCAGCATTGCCGGTTCGCAGCATTGGGCAAACAAGGCAGACCAAGTGATGTCCATACACCGCGACAACTTTGTTAATGATTCTGGTGGCCGTGAAACAAAGGCTAGGCTGATCGTCCACAAAAGCCGCTACGAAGAACTGGGCTATCCATGCGAGATCCCGATGGAGCTTTCTGTCAACCACGGGGTCTTCAAATGCACAGAATATCAAAAGGTCTGGCAGAGCTAAGAACGGGAAGGGCTACAGAATGAGCAAGCTAACAGACAGAGCGCCTTTTAGCGGCGGCACCGAGCCAATGCACGACTACTGCACCAAAGAAGGCGCAGAGATATTGGCGGCGCGATTGATCGCCTACCACTTGGAACGCGGACGCCGCATCGAAGTCAGAATTGCACCCATCCCTGGACGCTACGGCCATGTAGCCGCAACACGAAGAATGTTTGGCATAACTTCAGACATCAACCCAAAGAAAGGATAGGCGAATAATGAGCAAAATTGATATCGTTGATCTTCTTGAACTAGCGCGAGCCGAGATACTGCGGCTTCGCGAGCCGTTCCGCGTGGAGTATGGGGACGCGCCCCAACCGGCGGAGAAAAATTCTGTGCATCCCGACGTATCGGCGGGCTGGAACAGCCCGTTGCGGCTGAGGTTAAACGCCATAAAGATGAGCGCAGTCGGGCTTACCGCTAACCTTAGAGTTAACGGAGTGACAAAATCTAGCGAGCAAGTCCGCCGCTATATCACCGGAGTTTCAATTCCGTCAGAGGAAATTAAAAGCCACATCAGCTCTATCGTTGGGGTTGCTGTATACGATATCTGGCCGCCTTACATCCCGTCTCGTATCTGGAGAGAAACGTCAGCCAAGAGAGAGGAGGTAAAAAGAACTCACATCAGGCTTACAAAGGCGAGGCAAGATGCTTTTAAAGGGAGCTAATTAACATGACTAAGAAGCACGAACACGTTTACACGTCTTTTGTGGACTACGACGAAGAGACAGACATGGCGACCGCCCGATGCGAGTGCGGTTCAACACTTCACTTTCCCAGCCAAGCCAAAAACAGAGTGAGCGCTTGGAGCGCTTACCCCGACAAGTTTGATAGCGTTGTTAAAACTCATGTAGACCAAGAGCGACTTGAGGGCGACACGATGGATGAGACTGATGGACATCCTTGATGTCTAAATCTTATTACAACGAAAACGACAGGTTCGCCGCCGCATGGTTGCGGGAGCTTATTGATGAGGGGTTGATACCAGAGGGAGAGGTTGATGAGCGATCAATTACCGATATTCGGGGGTCCGATCTTGTCGGGTTCACTCAGTGCCATTTCTTCGCCGGAATCGGCGGCTGGTCCTACGCCCTCCAACTTGCTGGATGGCCCGAAGACCGACCCGTCTGGACCGGCTCCTGTCCCTGTCAGCCGCTTTCGAGCGCGGGACAGCGACAAGGTCATGCCGACGAACGACACCTCTGGCCCGCTTTTTACGAACTCATCGCCGAGCGCCGACCTCCAGCGATCTTTGGAGAACAAGTTGCGAGCAAGGATGGCCGGGAATGGCTCTGCGGAATACGCACTGATTTGGAAGACGCACGATATGCTGTCGGGGCCGCCGATCTGTGCGCTGCGGGCGCGGGCGCACCGCATATCAGGCAGCGATTGTTCTGGGTGGCCGACGCCAACCAGTCAGGCAGGAAACGCTCAACACAAAGACAACCCATCAGCAGCGCAGACGGGCGGCACAACATTGGCGGGGGCAGCTCTAACGGCGGGGTGGCCGACGCCCAGGGTCAGCGACCAGACAGCGGGACGGACGCTGAACGAGAAGGGCCAGCGGGTCAGCCCGAGCGGGACGTTTGGGGCGAACCTAAGCGACCTAGTGCAGACAGCGGGCTGGCTAACGCCGAAGACGCCGACAGGCGGCGGAAAAGACGGGGGCCGATGGAAACTGGAAGATCAAGTCATTGGTCTGACGCAACCCTCATCCCCTGCGCTGACGGGAAAGCCCGCCGCGCTGAACCCAGCATTTTCCCTCTGGCTAATGGGTTTCCCAACAGGGTGGGCACGCTGCGCGGCGCGGGTAACGCTATCGTCCCGCAAGTCTCAGCGGAATTTATAGGAGCTTACTTAGATGGACATCCTTGAAGCAGCGTCAGAGGCAGTCAAAGACCGGCACGGCAGGCACGGTGACTTTCGCCACACCCACCAACGGATAGCTGATCTATGGGCGGCGTACCTTGGGGTCGATGTCGCGGCTACAGACGTAGTTCGCATGATGATTTTGCTAAAGGTTGCTCGGTCAAAAGAAGGGAACCAAGCAGACCCAGATCACTCAACCGACATCGCGGGATATGCAGATTTACTCGACAAGCTCACAAAAAAAGACCCGCCTAAAAAAGACGGGCCTTAAAGTGGTGGGGCTTTTAGGTGGTACTTGGGAGGAGTACCAGGAAAAGCTATCTTACGCCGCTAGAGATGGCAACCCATTGTCTCCGCTGAAAGTCTCCCGCTTCACCCCACTTTTATCAATTCTGAGGGTTTGCCTGCGGTTTTCGTGTCCTGCGTAGCTGACATGGACCCAGCCGCTGGACGGCTCGCCGTTGTAATACTCCAGAATTGCCTGATCGAAATCGGCGTTTATCGCAATCCAGTAGTAAAGCTCTAGGTTATCGATGCCAGGGATCTCGATGTCTGCCGCCTCGCCTTTGGTGTGCTGGCTGGTGGACTTGCTGCCGATGGCTTTGTTAACCGCAGGGGATCGGTAGCCGCTGCTGACGACAACGGGCAAGCCGTAATGCTCGCGCACTGGCTCCAGCACGTTTTCGCAAAGCGCGGTCAAAGCCTCCAGCGCGTCATTGTCTGGCGTATTGTCTAAGCCAAGACGTAAAGCGGTCTGACTTTTCATCAACTCGTTTAACGTGAAATGCTTTGAAATGCTCATTTTTTAATGACCGCCCTTGCTTTGCTCATCGCCCGGTTGCCAAACCAGAACGACATGATGGCAGCAAACAACGCCTGCGTTTCACCGTCCCACGCTACAGCCAGGGCCGTAACCCAATCGACGCTTTGCGTGAAAATCAACGAATAGACCATGCCGCCTTTGACGGCCAGAAACGCTGACATAAACAAATAGGTAACAACCGGCCTGACGCTGGCCTGCAAGCCGACGACCCACCCGCCATGACTGGCAAGCGCTGTGTCGTGAGCGTACAACCCTTTGGTTTCGGCAATGTCGGCTTCGGCGTCTAGCTCTTGTAATTTGAGAGTGGAAAGCTGCGAAGCGTACTGGGCTTTCGCCTCCAGCATCTTGATTTCTTGTTTGTTGGCTTGGCTCTGCTTAAAGAACCCGAGAACTTCTGGAACGATACTCGTCCCAAAGCCCAACAGGCTACCGAGCAGCGTAAGCATTAGCCCTTCTTCTTGCTAACCAGTGCGTCGGCGCCGAAGAACGCCATGATGACGCCAGCCAAGCTGATGTAGATCATCTCTGCGGCAGGCACCTGTGCGGCTCGCTCGGGCCACACAAAGCTCGATGCAATTGTCACCAAGATCGCGCCCATCGCAATGTAGGCCAACCGGCGACGGTTCTGTTGCCATGACAACTTATCGGGGACACCAATATCATCAGCCATTAGAACGATCCAAGCTGGGAGAACATACCGCCAATGCCCACAACGCCGTTTGATTCTGCAAAAGCCGCTTGCGCTTCGTTGATGTTGGTGTGGTCGCCTCCAGTGCCGTCCCATGAAGTTTCGTCCCATGACGCAGCATCCCACGTCGCCCCAAGGGCAGCGTTGAGATAGTTCAATAAACGTTCATTGATGGTGCCTGTCGTAAACCCAGCGGTGGCTGCTACCGCCATCCAGTCTTCGTTGACAGTAAAGGCCGTACCAGAAGCTGCCCGGCACGATATCTGGCGAGCCTCCTGGTTGGTAGTCACGGTGTAAACGTCCCCATTGAGCTGAAGTTATCTGCGCTTTGGTTCGCAGCCAATGCTTGCAGAGCATCGTTCATATTGGTGTAGCTGGTGGATAGCTTGGTGTTGATGTAGTTGAGAAGGCGCTCGTTGTACGTTCCAGCAGGGGCCGACCGCGCCGTAAACAGCGCCACCCAGTCCTCGTCATAAGTGCCAGTCGTTGACGTAACGCCGCGAACGGAAGTCTGTCGGGCTTCCTGGTTAGTCGCCATGACTACTCTCCTTCTTTTTCATCGTCCTGCTCTCCGAGAATTAGGTTCATGGAGAAGCTGCGCCTTTCGCCGGCACATTTGAACGGATAGACAGTGTGCAACAGATCGGATGGAAATATAAAGAAATCACCAACCTTGGGACGCACCATAAATGTTGACCTGTTCATAAAGGTCGGGCTTCCGTTCAGAAACTCTATGTTTCCTGCCGCTTGGTAGTGAGATTTATCTTCTTCTTCCCACTCCTCATCGATGCCTTCAGGCAACTTTAGATAGCCTACGGCGGACAACTCCGCGTTGGTGTGAAGGTGGAGTGGATTGAAATCAGCGGCTTTCTGCTGGACATACCAGGCACTGTGGACCTGAACCACGGGTTTAATGTTCGTTGGGATGGGTTTGCAGTGGCGCTCAGCGTAATTATCGACGTATTGCAGCGCAGCAGTTGCAAAATACTTTGAGTGAGGCTCCAGAACGTCAGTAGGAATTAGGTTTTGAGCGCTCACCTGGCCGACCAGCTTTTCGCTCCAGTCTGGGCCTTCGGTTCCGCCATCTAGGTCGTCATTGAAAGCGTCAATAATCTCTTGCGGCAGCGTTGCGTAACCAATCGCCGGGCCAAATGGCCTCATGCACGTTACTTCTTCGCCCGCTCCCTCACCTAGCTCGTGGTGAATTAAGTGTTCTAATGGAATCATCTGCTACCTCCCGGAGTGCGTTTACACATCATAGGACGCTTTTCTACATTTCGCCATTCTTCGGGTGTTTTCCGTTGTGCATCGACTTAATAGAGGCGACATCCTTCTCTATGAACCCCAGTCTAGCTATCAGGTCGCCTAGCTCTCGGTGGCGTCTTTCAAGACTATCTGGGCTGCTCATCTGAGCGAGTATGTTTAAACGCTGCCCTACAGTTGAAGCCTCTGTTTCTTGCCTATCAATTTTAGAATCTAAGCGCCGAAGTCGGACTTCAACGTCAGCAAGGGATTCAGTCAAAGCCTTGACGCTCTGGCGCACCACGGCAAATGCCGCAGCCACTGACGCAATCATCCCCCCCAGCGTGAGAAGAATTCTGAGCGAACTCTCGTCCATAGTTACGGAGCGGTGGGCCACGTCGGGTTGGCCGGGTCACTGGTAGCCGCCGGAATATTTCTCAGTGCAGTCCGGTACGTCACCCACGCTGCCGGTACATCCTCGCCAGCCTCTTGAGCCTTCACGACAACCCAGTCACAAGCAGCCAGCAAGCGATCTCTCTCTGCTCGAAGCGCAGCCCATTCCTCTGTGTCGTACTTTGCGGTCAGCCACTTGTGATCGCGGAGAACGACCTCATCGGTGTCTATTTCTTCGTAGACCGTAGCGGCAGCCGGATAGCTTTTCGCGCTGGTCTCTTGCCCCGTGTCGGCGTCGTACTCTGCCGGGGTAGCGGCTGCTTCCATCAGCTTT
>Ga0209337_1000524_pt1 | contig 31019 bp, 52 predicted proteins | sample LinPmetageLP53_FD_184044 | JGI IMG/M metagenome (GOLD analysis project Ga0209337, IMG submission 184044) | Marine viral communities from the Pacific Ocean - LP-53 (SPAdes) (version 2) | ecosystem: Environmental > Aquatic > Marine > Oceanic | place: Pacific Ocean | collected 2010-02-08 | reverse complement strand
AAAACTGATGGTAGCATATTTGAGGCTACTGAAGCAAAAACATTTACAGGTAAACAAGCAACATTTATTGCCTATAATATATTGCTGAGGGAAGCTGGTAATTTTAAAGCACCTAAAGAAGTAAAGGTAAACGTTGAAACAAAATCTGTCGACACAAAGAAAACTGTTGAAGAGCAAGAAGAGACTATAAGCCCAGATCAAAAGCCTTTAGCTGAAGAAGCTAAGAAACAATTAGATGTAGAAGAAAAAACTGTAGCTAAAGAAGAGAAAAGCATAAAGCAAAGATTTTTAGATTTTTTCTTTTGGAATGAGGCGCAACAAAAAGTAATTAGATTAAAAGAATCTTTATCTGGCAGGTCAACTACAGAGAACAGAACTATAAAAAAGATGACCTCTACTTTAGCTAGACTTTTAAAGCAAGACCCTAGTGCTGCTCCCTATGTGAACAAAATATTTGATGGTTCAATAACAGATCAAGAGCAAAATGAATTAGACGCATTAGTTCTTGGTAAACAAATATCAAGTCAAGCCTCTTTTATGAGAACGTATGTTGACTCTTTGTCTAGAAGTCTTGTTAACGATCCAGCTTTTAGCTCAATTCCTGAAGGGACAAGGGCTATAATTGAAAACAATATAGGAACATATATGCGTAACAGCTATAAGTTTTTTAAGGATAGAAAATTCAATCCATCTAAAGCTGTAAGAAATGATGCTGTTCAATACATATACGATCAATTCTTAGCACAAGAAATGACTATTCTTTCTTTGCCTGAAAAAGATCAAAAAAGAATAAAAAGGCTATTTAATGAGATAGGTGTTCTTAAAAAGAAAGCAAGAAAATCAATAAAGTCTACTGAACTAAAGGATCAAATTAATGAAAAAACAAATGAGGTTCAAGAAATATTAAGTTCATCCGAAAAAGATATAAATGCTAAAATATCTCAAGAAGATATAAACAGTAAGGTGGATAAGGATAAACTTTTAAAAGAAGCTAATCAAAAAATAGATGATTATTTAGCAGAGATAGAAGAGATCAGAAGTGGTGAAGGATTTCAATTATCTGGTTTAGTTAGATCCGGATCTATAAAGCTACCAAATAAACAGCTTAAATCTAAAAACAAAGACTTACCTGAAACTATACAAGCTTTATTGGGTATAGAGAGAGACCCTATAACTCGTTTTAGCGATACTGTTATTGCCTTGTCAAACATAAAGTACAAGGGGATGTTTATTTATGACACACTAAAGGTTGCTGATGAGTCTATGATAAAAGATGAAATAACAGCTAAAGAAAAATCAGATAATCTTTATCGTCAAATCAATGATGAGTACTCACCTCTGAATAAAAAGTTTGTTAGATCAGATTTATTTGAGGTCATATCAGACGAAGCATTATATCAATCAGATATTCCCGCTTATCAAACATACTTCAATATACTAAAGCTGTCAAGAAAAAGTAAGGTTATATGGAATATACCCACTTGGAGAAAAAACCTAACGGGAGGTTGGTACACTATGATAGCAAACGGTGTAATAAGCACAAGAACTTTGTTTGATATAAAAGAAAGAAGTAAAGCATTATTAGGTACAGCTCAAGGAAAAGACTTACTAAATAAAGAGACAACTGATATGCTTGAAATTATGGGAGAGTATGGATTGCTAGGCAGTAGTGTCGATGCAAACTTTGCTGGTCTTATGGATTTGACAATAAGTTCTGCAATAGAGGGGAAAGTATCTGATGGAAAGATTAAAACATTTTTAGATAAAGCAGGTTTATCATTTAATAAATTTGACAAGTGGTCTACGGAGAATTATTCTTTTGTTGATGACTATACTAAGCTTGTCATATTCAGACAAGAAATACCTTCAATGGCAAAGAAACTTTATGGTAATGAAGTTACAGATGAAAATGGTAACTACTCTAAAGAAAAGTTTGATGCTTTAACTGAAGATCAAAAAGTAGAAGTATATAGAACCGCTGCTGAGGTAGTAAAAGAAAGCACACCTACTTTCTCTAGACTCCCTAGATTCTACAAGAAACTAGCTAGGTTGCCATTTGGTGACTTCTTAGGATTTGAATTAGAAGCAATAAGAAGTATAATCGGTAATGTTAAAAATGCAGCTTCCGACATCAAAAAGGGAACAAAAGATAAGAACTTAGATTCAGTACAAAGAAAAGCTTATTTACAAGCAGGTCTTTCAAGAATGTTTGGTGTTGCTTCTCTTTTTGCTCTAAGGGTTGGTGTAGCTTCAGGATTAGCAGCTTTATTCTTAGGAGATGATGAAGACCTTGATGAGTCAGCAAAAGCTCTTAGACCCGATTGGACAGCAGGCCATAGTTTAATTATAACTAATATAACTAAAGATGGAAATGTTAGTATGTATGATTACTCTTTAGAAGATCCATACGGAGGAGTCTTTGATGTTATAACTGATCCATTTGGATTACCTAAACACGCTTGGGAGATGTTAGGGCCTAATATGGCAGCTGAACTTATATTTAATATAGCTAAAGGAAAAGATGTTTATGGAAGAGACATTACTGAAAACTCAGATAATATTTTCAAGAAAGTTCTTAAGTACACATCTTATGGGGCAAAGCAGACAATCATACCTCCCTTTGCTTCTTCATACTATAGGGATTATATTAAAAAAGGAGAGGCTGAAAATGCTATAGATTATTTCTCCGGTCTTGTTTCTAGGACAACAATAAGAGATTATAGATACAATGCTAATACTCAATTTTACTTTAACGTAAAAGAGTTAGCTACTAAAAAAGATTTTGAAGAGCTTGGGATTTTAGATAAAAATGTGAGAACCAAACAATTAGAAGAGGTTAAAAAACAATATGAGGCAATAGTAAATATTAGTTTAGGAAAGGAGAATTACAAGATGAGGAGTGACGCAATAAAGACAATAAAGCGTAACTTTAAGGGCAAGGAAAGGCTTTACATTTTGTATGGATATGAACTCTAAAAATAACAGAAATTTACTATGCATTACATTGTTTCTTGCTACAATTTTGCTGTCCAGTTGTGGGGCAAATTGGCATCTACGAAGAGCAATAAAAATGGATCCATCGATTCTCCAGCAGAAGACAATAACTGTTACGGACACGGTTGTGACAAACCCGACTGCTGTATTGGATACGGTCACCATATCAAACACAGATACAGTAGAGATCGTAAAGAACAACTTCCGAGTGAAGATTATGCGGAGCTTCGACACCCTAATAATAGATGGAGGTTGTGATGCTGATACTGTTGTACGCACTGTTCGCATTGACGTTCCTCAACTCGTGTTTAATGAGTCTAGACTTCAGCGAGTTCAGCGATATACCTTTTGGGGATTCATCAGTGTACTATTAGTAGCTGTTGGTCTACTAACAGTAAAGAAATCAATTAAGTTTTAAATAATGCCAAGACTTCAAGTTCAGACCTTTTTTAAGAAAAAGGCTAAGGTGAAGCGACCCGGTGTGGTTGCTAAATCTAAATCGAGTAATCTAAAAACATCAAAACTTTATAAAAAGAAATATCGTGGACAAGGAAAATAACAAAGAATACAAAGTAGAAAATCAATTTGATAATTGGCTAAATGATTTAGAAAAAAAAGAACAGCCTACTTGTAGTATAGATAGCGCAGATGATTGTGAAGCTTGCGGATCTTAATGAAGGGTTGGTGTTCTCTTCGTCCCGTAGAATGTAAATGCAAAAATGGTGATTGCCCTAACAAGTCAAATGTTGGGAAATGATTTTTTTGCTAACTCTGTCTTTCTATAGTAAACTCTTAGAGACTCTAGTTGTTTCTCTTGCTTTACTATAACTATATCTTTATTGTAGACTTTATCTTTTAATTGAATAAGCTGGTTTAATAGGGCAGCATTATCCATATTAATATATTCTGAATCAATAGAATCGTTAGTATCGTAATCTTTAAAAACTGCTTTAGCGGCATTATATAAGTCGATATATTCTTTACAGTACTTAAAGTGCCATTCGTGTTGTTTATTGTAATAAACTATAGTAGAGTGGTCTCTGTTTATAACCGAGCCTAAATTAGTAGTTGTTGCTCTATCAATAAACACATTTGAAAATGCCATACGCTTTAATACATTTCTTTTATGTCTTGAAGGCCTTTCGTTGGGGCCAAAGAATCTATTTTTAGCTTCTAATAAAATTTGTATTGTAATTAATTGAGGTTTTCTTCTCATTTCTTTAATTTAATTTAGGTTTCCATCCGCACCTTTCTGCGAATGCTGGGTCGATTTCTGCTATTTGATCTATCAATTCTATCTCTTTTAATTTAGCTTCTTTTATTTCTTCTGGAGTAGAATTTTTTCCGTTTGAAGTAAATAGGTTTGCTGCTTCGTGAAGTATTCTATCTATACGTAGCTTCTTGCCCTTACAAGTAAAGTAATTTGATTTCATTTTAAAAGTTTAGTTAAATTCTTACCAAGAGATGTGCTGTAGTACCCCACTTGCTTTATTATTGATTCATTATCTGAAAAGTCTGTAGTGTAAGGCATATATTTATTTTCCCAAATAGGCATAGGAATATCGTTTATCTTAAATGACCAAACACCAACTGGAGTAGAATTTATATATATAGGGGTTGTATTTTTCTGTTTTGACCTTAGAACTAAAGCCTCATACTTATCTCTCTCTATAAGAAGATCATCATAATGAGTTCTTCTGCATTTAAGCTCAATATCTATACTATGCTTTTCAGAGTAGCAATCATATCTGGATTTCTTATCCTCACATTTCTTTAGATCTGGCATAATGTTTTTTTTTAACAGATCAAAAAGCTGTTCCTCTTTATTTATCATTGCTGTTCTTTATACTCTTGTATTGCTGATCTTATGAAGTCTAGCTCTGATCGAAACCATCTGCTATATTTATTTGTTATTGCTGCTATGTCTTCGGTTTTTGTATTTGGCTTACCAGATATTGTATGTAGATCTTCGTATAAGTTCGTTGTCAAATCGTGTATTCTTTTGGTGGCCCTATGATATAGCTCGCTAAGTTCGTCATCATTCATCTTCTGTAATTTTGTATCCGTAACACTTAATCTTAGCTATAAAGGTATTCTTTTCTACATCTTGGTCGTGTTCGGTTTTTTGAGAGAAGAAGTATTTCGGACTATCGTCTTTAACGTATCCATTATTCCTAAGATAGTCAGCAAGAAATTTCGCACAAATAATAGCATTATCCACATCATAATTACAATTGTAGCGAACATATATGCTAAAACGTTGCATATTAAACGCATCAACCGAATCAAGAGACTCTTTAATCTCCTTCCAATACGATTCTTTAAATTTAGATCTGACTGTCCAATGTCTTCCGGCATAGAATTGATTAAGGCTTGGTGGCTTTGGTAATTTGATTTCGACTTCATTATACTCTGACATTTAGTAAAGTTATTAGAAAGCTGACTCATCTCCTAATGGAAGTTGCATTTTTCTCTCTTTTTGAGCTAAAATCGACTCAAATAGGCGTTTATTTGTCCTTTTATTGATAAAAGCGGTGTTAGATTGCTCTAATTCAAAAAGAATAGGTCTATCTATCATTGTGGGTTGACCACCTGTTTCTATCTCTCTTACTTTTCTAACGTGAAACTCCATCGTCCTTCGCATATCATAGTCTGGATGTTGAACTTTTCTGTGAAATGTCAAGAAACAATCAGATCGATTTACAGTCTTACCCCCTCCTTCAGTGTCCTCTGCATACGGGGCCATAGGTAGATCGTCTGGGCCTTTTCTTCGTTGTGCTTCTGTAATAGCGTGAGCATTAACCCAAACAGCTATATTATGTTTGTTAGAGAAAGTTAAAAGCTCACTAGCAGCCTCGTAGTGATACTCGTGGGTAGACAGGTTATTGCCTTGACTCATTTCTATTTTTAAAGCATTGTAAGGATCTATAAAAAACCCATCATAATTACCCTGCCTCAACAGCTTTTCTCCAAACACTATAAGATCTGTATAGCTGTAAACTTGATTGTTACTTACAACCTTAAAATGTTTATTAACCCATTTGTATGCTTCATTCACCTCTGAATTTCGCATCTCCTTCAAGGGAAGATTAACAGCAAATGACATAAGCTTTGCTTTTATAGATGCCGTCTTATTCTCAGCAGAGTAAACTATCCACTTCCATCCGTGACGTATAGACACATTAATCATCAGATACAATGCGAATGTTGTTTTACCTACATTGCTTATTCCGTTTATCACTAAGAATTCTCTTTTGTATTTAAAAAATTCATCTAAAGCTTCATCGCCAGTCTCTAGTCCTAATTCTAAGTTTCCCGCTATAAAGTCCTGTATCCAACGGAAGTCTTCATCATCAGAAGAAACAAATGACATATCGCCATCATTGATCTGCATCTCTAGCTTTATCCGACTCTCTCCTTTTATTAATTCGCCAATAGGCAAGCCCTTTCCTCTCTCTATGCCATCTCTGATTGTGTTCTTAGCTACCTCTGGGCTATCAATCTCTCTTCGGGAAAGCTCCCTCTCAAGAATACGTATAGCCTCATCCTCTTCCATTCTTCCGGCAGAGATATATCCACCACAAAGAATAGATGCCCTAAGTAATACGGAATGCTTTTCCCCATCATCAGCCTTACGAAGCATAGAGCTTACAATAGCAAGTTTATTATAGTCGGTGTAGGTTTCTTTATGTTCAGCTTTTTGGCTTAATGCCTTTTCAGATATCAGCTTGCTGAAAACAGAAGAAGCTTCTTTAATTACTATGTCTTTATCATAACTCTCAAAGCAGGCTCTCGACTCATTAATTCCAGAAGGATCAACTTCTAAACCATAAGTTCTATCAAAATATGCTTGTAATGCACGAAAATGATCTCTATGATTAGATGGGCTGTTAACCTTAACTAAAGCCTTCAGTCCCTCTCCAGATGGTGATATCCAACAGGCATAAACATATTCATCGGTAGCTAATATATTTTTACTACCAATAACTTCTATGTGATCAAAATCTAATACAATTAAACCACTATGCTTAGATAAAGATTCGTCTTTTCTGTCTTTAAATTCTCCAGACCAAAGAGCTATAGGTAGTTCTTTCTTTTCTTCCCTATGCCCCTCTCTTATCTTTTGAATCTTCTGTCGATGTCGAGACCCAGTTTTTATCCTCTCCAATGCTGTAGGAATATCTACGTATATCGGATTGTCCGTCTCCTTTATGTTCTTGAATAGTGTTACTTGTTTCATTTGTGTGTTGCTCTTTTCTTAATTGAACTCGATATAAAATAAGGTAACCTATAAGGTCAAGCATAGTGTCTTCAGTCTTATCGTTTAACCCTACTGTTTTAATTCGGCTTAACTTATCGTCTAGCCTAGCTAATATAGCTTCTTTTGGCGAAAGCTTTGAAAATATTTGTGGAGGTTTATTAGCTGTATCTCCATAAGCTTTATTTTTTCTAAGCAGCAAAGAAACAATTTCTTCAGCAACTTCCTTAATGTAATCTTCTGTTTTTTTCATAATCTGTCGTTGGGTGCTTTAGTGCAATGGATACTAGAGTAGTTAGTGTCATCAATTACTTGATCATAATCGTTTAAATCATACTTACTAGAAAGGTCTACATTCTTTTTAGATCCATCGTCATTTATATAGGTTCTTACTCTTGAAATAGTAATCAGTTCTCCAGTCTTTTTATGCTTAAACTGTATCATATACTTTAACGGTCTTTGATTGATGATGCTATGCAAATTATTAAGAATATAAAACTCAAAATTAATACTATGTCCGAAATTATTCCACTCATTTTTTATGAATTAAAAGTTTTTTTGTTCGTTCAATCCATCTTCGATACATCTTCGCTGCAACAGCTAATCTCTGAGGATAGAAACTGTATGTTTTTTTTAATTTAGCCAATGCTATTCTTATAAACTGATCTCTCATAACTAATTGTTTGTTTCTCCAACTACTTTTTTACTATCTATCTTAATAATAATAACTTCTTTTTTAGCAGATGTCTTATATATTCTTTTTCCAAGACTTATCATAGACTTCTTGTCGTGTAACATTATACCTCTAGCTGTTTCCTCTGTGGTTACAACCCAAGTTTTCTTTTTAATCTTATTCTTGTTCTTTTGATAAGATACTGTTACTTGCATATAATAAATCGGTCTTCCCAACATTGATTTTAATCTTATGAATTAAATGCTTAACAGCAAAAAATGAATCCAGCTTCCCTTCTTTTAAATGCTCTCTTATAGGATACCAATAAGAAGTAACACAATTGTCTTTATCTTTTCTTCCATCTATAAAAAAAACTACATAATCTACCTGATCAATAAAAGGTTTAAAGATCATATTTTTTCCTTGCATAGTACAATGTATTAGGGCAAATTTGTAGTCTTCTTTTCTTTTACTATCATCACTTCTTAATAGAAAGAAGGGAGGGTTGACGTTTGTCAGTTCCCTCCCCCATTCTAAAGAGATCAATGAGATGATCGCCTGATCTATCACTAGAACGGCAGATCTTCTTTTCTTTGTTCTCTAGGATCGTAGACACTCATTGATGGGTATCCTTCTCTCCATTCAGTAATGTTAATGTTAATGTTGCCTTTCTCAGTAGCAAACTGCTTAAGCTCTTCAAGCTGTTCTACTTTGAATGCCACACGACATTTCATTCTAATTTTACCACCCTCTGGATATTCAGGGGCAGCGACAAAACCATAGCGTTTCTTTTTTTCAGGTGTTGTTTCCATAATAATTGTTATTTAGATTTCTCGATTAATAAAATACTCTTGACTGGAGACATCTCCGTCAAGATATGAGCGGACGATGTCCACCCCTGAATCAAACTTTCGTTTGCCAGACTCTAGTGTTCGATCAGAACACGTAAACAATCCCGGTGTGTACGGGTAAGATGTTTGTTGTACTATCCACACATAATCTTTTATTCCTGTTAGCTCAGAATATATATACGCTTGTAAGTCATATCCGAATCGGAATACGTCACCTCCAAAAGATTTAATAGCTCTACTGCTCTTTACATCGACTACATAGTCTTTGCCTTTAGCATCTAAGAATCCGTGAACTGGAACGTCACCTATGAATCCCGAAGCTTCATACTGATATTCAGCATCTGCTAGGTACATATCATAAGCATTAGTAGACTTAAGCCTTTCTATCATAGCCAAAGCTTTATGGTAGTCATCACCTGCTAAGAGTCTTTTACCTTCTACTCCTTGAGAAAACTCTTGTTTCCAATCTTTATATCTCTTGGTAACTCTAGGATTCTTTCCGCCAATTTCATCGATGATCTCTCTATCATCCATAACAGCAAATCTATCCTTAAACTTATCCTTTTCAAATAAAAGACAATCGTATGCAGAACCAAAAGTTAACGCATCAGAGTCCTTGTAGTAAGTTCCTGCACAGTAAGCTTCAAAGCTAACCAGATCCTCAACAGCTAATTTAATAGAACTGTAAGACAGCCAACTCTTACCTGTCTTCTCTTGTAAGTCTACAGCAAATTGCATTACTTGACTAATGATTTTAGAACTTTCTTTTCTGCCTCTGTAAAAGTATAAGCGTTAACAGATATATCATATGCATCTTGCTTTTTTGGATGATTCTTTATATACTTCTGAGCAGCAGAGAATTTATCTTCCTTTGTCTCTTCTTTCTTTACAGATGGTTTGCTGTAAGAAGAAACACTAGATGCTTTATTGCCATCATCATCTTCAGCCTGAAGACCAAGAAGTGATGCAAGAGTGTATCTTCTATAGTAAGTTATAGCTGATCCAATCTTTTGGGCATCTAAGTTTGTAGGAAGTTCTAATGATGACTCAACAGAATTCCCATCGAGATCAGATATAATACTCTTAACGGTTCCATCAACAAGAGGTTGAAGTAATACAAGTTTATTCTTAATCAATAAAGGATGTAATTGCTTGATCAATGAGTTGATGTCAAAGTATTTTGACTTGAAGAAAGGATTGTCAGCTTCTTTACTGATTGCTCCTATCTCTGATTGAAGATCGAAAATCTTCTTATATATATTGCTTTCTTTACTAGTGGTTGTTTTAGTTGTCATAATTTGAATTTTAATTTAATTGTTATAAAGTTACTGATTGTTAGACGAATAGCAAAATGCTACTCTTATTTATAAGATTTCTAGACAGTGCAGAAGCATCCCCAAATCACTTATATTTTGTTTAGCGTTATTATTTAATTCTTAATAAATCAAAAATTAAACGTTCGTTACTTTTTCCGCTAAACCCTGTTTGCTGTTAATCTTTTTGCTTTCTTCTAACTCACGTTCAAGAGCTTGAATTCTATAAGTTAGAAATGATATTAGTTCTTCTTTGTTGCTGTTCATAATATTTGTTGTTGCGAAGTTACACTACTTTTAACCGCATAGTCAATAACTTCTGTTAATTTAAAACAATTCTAAATAACATATTTACAGTAAACGCTATTATGTTTATTATAATTATTGCTTCTATCTGTGGCTTGAACTCTTTAAATAAGTCTTTCATACTGTTATCCCATTGGGTATTTATCTAGTTTACGCTTAAAGGTTTTAGCGTCATCTTCTTTCTTAAAAGAAAATAATATTAATTTACTTGACAGATTTCTTATTACCCATTCTTTTTGTCTAGGAACATAGTCAACGTAAAACATCTTCTTCTTGTGTGCATTTGGCATAGTTTTAATTTATTATATAATTATATTTATTGTAACATTCCTTAGAACAGAATATCTCTTCTTCAGGAAAACCTTCTATAGGGTAACAGCATTCTTGGCAGTACCCCGATGTATCCATTGTGTATGGATTGTTTTGATCTAAACTTTCATCGTAGTTCATTAGAATAATTTAGTTTGGCTTGTTTCTTTAATCTCCATAATACCAACAGCAGTATCTAGTATAGTCTTACCAGCTTCGTAATCAATTAGGTTTCTTGCTATTGTTCTTTTGTCTTTACTGCCTTTGTATTTATTGAAATCATAATCATAAAACTTTATCCACTCATTCAATTCGTCTTTTGTCCTTGTCATTGAAGGTGCTTTCCTTTCATTTAAATTGTTTGGTAGATTAAAGTTTGTCCAATAATAATGTCTGTTCCTTTTCTTTGGTGGTATTAAGGGTGTGTAGTACGATATAACATTCTCTACAACATACTTTCCCTCAAAGAAGTTATCTAACAGTATAATCTCTTCATAGAGTTTCATATCTGGATACTTCATCTTTCTTTTATTCTTCATTGAATGCTGAAAGCTACTATGTGTTGGGCAAGGTGGCGAACTCCAGATAAAGTCAAATTCCTTGTAATGATCTATAAGATACTGATGTGCATCAGTAACTATTACTTTATCATTAGGAAACCTTTCTTGATATAGAACAGCAAGATCTGGATCTAATTCAACAGCTGTAATCTGATGTTCATCACCCCACTTATATCGGTTACCGCCCAAGCAAGCGTATAGGTTTAGAATCTTCATAAGATATCAACTGTTGTTCTTATATCTATGTATTCATCATAATTCCCATAAGCTGAATGAAGAGCTTCATCTTCTCCAATACAAATTTGAAACGCTCCATCATCTTGATGCTCTTGTATGATATCAGTAACTTTTCCTACGCACTTGTATTCATCATACCATTTTAGATCAATGCCTAAATAGATATGTACATCACCATCGCTTTTTATCTTCTCAAACAATTCCATAAAATTATCATCGCCTTCAAAGTTTAAGCTCTCTAACTTTTTTGTTTTACATATTGGCATTCCAATGTAAACATTACTTCTGTATCCCATTTTTATTTAATTTAATTAATATTATAGATCTGGACTATCTAAAACTTAAATGAACTTAACGATTTCTTCTACTTCAGTTGTATTGTAGTGTCGTACTCTGATCTTATCCCATCCTTTAGATGAAACATTAACCTTATAAAACCTTCTTACATCTCTTATAGACTCGTTAAGGTTGGTGGCACAGGTATTGTACCATCTTACTCTACCATTTAAAGTCTTCCTGATCCCCGACTTGGTCTTTTTAATAAAGCCTATCCCCAGCTTTGAATAAAACCCAACGTGATTTTTGTTGACGTATATAGTAGAGTATGCAATCCTTGAAATGTTTTTACGTCTTTCAAGCTTACTTGTAATATCTATTTCTTTCATCATTACCAAATAGAGATTATATTATTTAACTTATTTATAGCCTTGTCTCTTTCAGAGACTAAGTATTTGTGCAAGGATGTTGTATTGTCTATCCCCTTACTTTCTATATAAGCTATATGTTTATTAAACAGCTTTTGTTGATCTCTTAATTCATCTGCTTGTGTTCTCATTTTTATTTAATTCAAGTTTAAAAAGAGGAAGGGACTTTCCCCTCCCCTTTGAATTTCTAATCAATGCTGACTAATGAACTCCTAAATTAATTAAGTCAACACACAAAAGATTAGAAACTTTTAATGCTTTAAATGTTCTTATTATTCTTATTAACCTTAGAAGAAAATTGCTTATACCTACGTCTATTTCTCATAGTGCGAATATCATTATGAACAATAGTATTATCATCTAATGGTATAAACTTCACTTCTTCCCCTTCTTGAGCTGGCTTAACAGTAAAACCTCGTTTCTTTACAGGCTCTAACATCTCTGGTCTATTCTCTCGAACCCATTCAATGTAACTCTTGTCGTAAGTTTGGACATCTGTCCACTTCTTACCCTTGTATTTTCCTGATCTCAAAACATAATTCATAATTTCTGCGCTTTAATAAATTCAACTACAGCACGATGAACGATTTCTCTATCAAATTTAAGAACTGCATTATGAACCTTGTTGATTTGATCATCTATATAATCATCATCGCCAAATAGATCATCAATTCTACATACCACAGGCATTAGCCAATCCCAAGAATATTTATATTTCATACCACTAGGGATAATTGGAACATTTACTCTCGGATGTTCATACCCTTCAGTAAAATGTCCATCTTCTGTACCAATGTTGCAAGGTACTTTTTGTAACCCCATAAATTGGGCAATCATTTCATTATCACTCATATTTTTATTTCTATTATTTGTTAATTCAAATTGATGATAGTGAAGCATTGACTTCTTTATTTTATCTATACTATTCATTGTGTGTTGTTTTAAAATTAAACATTAGAACAATTTAGTTTGCTCTAAATTTTCCTGATCCATAACAATTATTGCCATATCTAATATTGTTTTTCCAGCTTCGTAGTCTACCAGATTTCTAGCCACCTTATCCTTCCTTTGCTTACCCTTGTAAGTAGATAGGTCAATGTCGTGAAAGTCACATAGCTTAGAAACTTCATCAGTTCCAGATCCTACCTTAACTTTTCTATCGCTAAGGTTCTGAGGTAGATTGAAATTAGCCCAATACAAATGCCTCCCTCTCTTCTGAGCTGCGATGAGTGGCTTATAGTATGGTATAACATTTTCCACCACATACTTTCCTTTGAAATGCGTATCTAAAAAGATTATCTCTTGGTATAAAGACATTTCTGGATAGACTCTTTCAGCCTTAGTATTAGCAAACCTTACTCTACTATGCGTAGGACAAGGAGGACTGCTCCATATAAAGTCGTATTCAGTATAGTGATCTAACAGATACTTGTGAGCATCGCCTACGACTACCTTGTCGTTTGGAAATCTTTCTTGGTACATCCGTGCCAGCTCCGTATCCCATTCAACAGCAGTAACTTCGTGGTCATCCCCCCATTTGTATCTGTTGCCACCTAAACAAGCATATAAATTTAGAATCTTCATAGTTTATAGTTTTGAATTAAAGTAATTTGTCAATGTCGAAGATGAGAATTTGATTTTGTTTTTCCTATTTCTTTTACCTCTATATCTATTGTACTCATCATCTTCGTGCCAACAATCTATTATTGTCCCTTGTTCTAACATAGACTCATCTATATAGTATGTTACTTTGTTTATTTTTATATAAACAGCATTAGGACTTGATACTTGTATATCCATTTTATTTAGTTTTTATAGTTTATTGGATAATGATCAATTATTCTAAATTCGTGCATTCCTTTTTTCTTATAAGAAATGATTTCATCTTCATCTTGAAAATAAAAGAATATATAATCATCATCATCCGTTTCTTTGTTAGTAGTCACAATAACATCTTCATAGTTTAAGTTATCGTTCCATTGTATAGTTGCTCTGTATTCCATCTTCATACTGCTTAACTTGTTATTTGATATATTCTATAAGGTAGTACTCGTGTTTCGTTACAAGTACTGCAACATTCATAATCTGAAGATGCTAGTGGCTCTGGGTTATGTCCCCAACCTTTGAAACTTGTGTTACATAGGATACATTTTGATTGTTTCATATCACTCATATTTATTTAATTATTGATAGTTAGTGGCGTAGTAGGAATCGAACCTACGTTAATGAATTTAGCAGTCATCGAGCCGTTTCTTTCATCCCGCTAAGGAATTACCGCTTTAATCTTGCAAGGGATTTCGTAAAACGTCTATCCCTAACCTTCTCATTAACTAACCATTTACGCCATATTCTTTTATTCTGATTTAAAATTCACAACATAGTATTCCTCCAGATCCTCAGCTTTTGGAAATCTCTGCAATAGGAAATCAAACGCAGCTTCAGATGTAATGAAGGTTTTGTTTTCAAACATTCTATTTCCCGCCCAATCTTTGATATAATAATTCATAGTTTATTTATTTAATTAATATTCCATTTCTAATTCTCTTTCTTGTATTGCCTCTTGTAGTTCTTCAACAAATTCTTCACCCTCACCAAGAAATTCAAAGCCTTCATTTAAAAATACATTACACATATTGTATCTGTTATTTATCCATCCGTAAGCTATCATTTTTTCCTTATCACGATCAGTAAATATTTGTATGTTATCCTTTGCTATTTCTGTTCTAGTTTGTGATACTTCCACAAAAAGCGAACTTATCTTTGGTGTTTCCATTTCTTCTATTGTTTTCATAGTTTATTTAATTTCCCTTCAAATTCTTCTCTCATACATTCTTCATCTATTATTTTATTACCATTATCATCTTCGTAATAATATATAGGTGTGACTATTGGGTGTTCGTAATTTAATTCTTGTTTCATAGTTTATTTATTTAAATTAAGTTTCCGTTTTCATCAAAGTAATACTCATTAATCTCACAAAGTACTTTATACACTTCCTCTGATAGTTGATATTCATAATCCTCTCTACAATAAATTAAGAATTCCCAAACAGCATCATCAATATCTCTATTCTTATTCCAAGAACTACTTAGTGAATAGTCAGAGCCATATCCCGTGAAATCTTCGCTCACAAATCTTCCATTATGATTTCCATCCCATTTTATTTTGCTAGAATTAGGACTTAACCAATCAATACTATAATCTTTAAGACTTAATCCTATCTCATTAAAGAATGATTTAAGACTATTTATCGCATCATCCCCCCAATCATACTCAGCATTCATTTGATAATTGCTTAATGCATTTTCTTTTGCTTGATCTGACAGCTCATCAAATTCATAACATTTTACTTCTATTTTTTTCATAGTTTATTTATTAAAATTCATCTACTGATTTTTCATCATCAAATGGGGACATTGTTGAATATGTATCTTCGCCATCAGCTATTGCACAAGCTCTTGCCCAACAGCTCTCAGCATCCATACATTCTTCTATGCCTTCTTCCATTGCATTAGAAATTTCCCAAAGTCTATTTCTAGTTTCTTTTAATTCTTTGGTTATTGTTTCAATTTTATCTTCAAGTCTATCTTCTTTAATGTGAAGTGTTGTAATTCTATCTTGAAGATTTAGTATAAGCGTTTCCATTTTATCCGATATTAAGTTTAAGTTTATGATTTAACGTATTAGCTACTCGCCTTAGTAATATCTCAGTATGGTGTCGGTCATCTGATCTCATCTGATCAAGGAATCCCTCATACCATAGATACGTAATTGCATCAATGCAATCTTTTTCAGTCACATAGTTTATGTGCTGTTGTCTATTTAAGTGACCATTAATAGCTCTATCCTCTATTAACTTATCTCTACTTCTTTTAAGTTGCAATCTTTCTGCATTCTTCTTCTTACATTCTTTGAGATATCTTACACCTTCTGATCTATCCAATTTTGCGTAATGCAATCCCCATTTTGTAAGGCTATACTTATTTCGGTTTTCGTGTAACATAAGACCATCGTGTATCCATTCTTTGATGTTGTTACCATATTGTCTTGTTCGGCTATCAAAAGGAGTTTTATTTCCTTGAGCTATCCAAATTGATTTTTGCAATTCTTGTGTGCTGAAGCTTCGGAGTTCATTGGAACTAAGAACTTCAAACGTTTTGTGTTTTATCGTTTTCATTTTTTACTTATTTTAAATTTAACATATAAAAAGGAGTGACTCAGTCTGTAGCTTACTTGACTTTTGGTTTTGAATACCTAATTCTGATACTATCTCCGTAAGCATTATTAATTGTCACATTTACGCCCTCCCGATAAGCGTTTGACAATTACTCATTCGATTAAGTATTGCAACTCCCTTATGTTTCGATTACTTATCAGTCGTTTTAACTCCTTAGTTTTTTTATTTTCTTGATTTTAAATTAATTTTCAAAGTTGTCTTTCCAAAAAGATGAATCAAATATTTCATCTAAACTTTTTATTGGTTCAGACTTCATATAAACACCTATTCCTTTTAGCGATATACAATCTTCATTGAACAGATTTATAAAATGGTAGTTACTCCAATCTCTGTTTAACATTTCCAATTCATTTAATTTTTGCCATTCGCTTGATTTCATTTCAAACATTTCAATTTTCATATTTTAACTATTTTAAATTAATGTAATCTTCACCCCAATTATCGCATAGAATATAATCGGTGTTAAATTCCGATGCTCTAGCAATGGGATTAAATCCTAATTCTATCAACCTATTTAATGCTTGTTGGTGAATGTTTCCAATCTCACAAGAATATGATTCATATATGCTTATTGGTTTGTCATCTCTAAATCTTCCCGATTCTGTTATTTTAATCTTAGAGCATCTGTGTTGTGTTGCCCCAATGTACTTTACCGAGAATTTTCTCAGTGCTTGCAATTCGTGAATTTCCATTTGTTACTTATTTTAAATTAAACTATTTATTTAGAAAGTTTTCTAAACTACCGAACTTTTCTTCGATGTGTTTAATTGTTTCTTCCTTTGACCAATTAAATCTATCCATTGCCCAATCAATGAATTCTTGACCTTTTATTTCTCTTATTTCGCCCATTTTTATTTATTTAAATTCAACATATTTAATTTCCTTTGTATTTAGCAATCTTGCCATACTTTTTAAAATGTAACCAATTAAGACCTATTATTTGCTTTATGGTGTAACCTTGCTTTCTTAAAAAAGAAAATTGCTTAAATAAATTTTTCATAACTTTTACTTTTTAATTCAACATATTTAGCGGAGGGATTTAGTCACGAACTAAAGCAACACAACAGCAATTTTTTAACATTCAACCTTCAAACCCTTTGCCGTTTGTTGTTCCCTCCCATTCCGATAGTATCGGTTTTTCCGTGTGGTTCCACGCCCGTATTCCTACGGAATTACTCCAATAAATTTTAGTACCCTCTTTTCGCCTTTCGGTACGCTTTGCGTTCGTCTTTTCTCGCTTGTGTTTTTTGTATCTTCACATCGAGTTTATCAGAATGTTTATTGTCGGTTCGCTCTTGTCGATCCATTGCAAACATTATGCGTTGAGTCCTTGCCCATCCTTTAGGCTTTCTATGTTCTATAAGACTTGCACGCTTATCTAAAAATTTTGGTCTTTCTCTAATCATACACATTTATCTTTTTTGGTATACCCAAATGTAATGACAAAAAATCAGAACAACCAAACAAAAATACAAACATTCTGATATTTATATTCATTCTAAATTAAGCCCATAAATTTGTTTTTCGGATTATGTTTTATTATAATACGCGCGCGTGTACATATATAAAGACACTATGGGCTAACGCCTTGATAATCAGTAAGTTAAACTTAACTACTTGATAATCAGCCATTAATCGTTTCTCTTGATTTTAATACCTATATACTAGAAAGGGTATAAAACGCATTAGAGAGCTTTAAAATGCGTCACAAATCAATTATTAATATTTACTAAAAAAATACCTTTGTTTATGGATCTGGAAATTGTAGTATACGTGCGTACGCGCACCTATGCGTGTAATATACGAAGCTTCACACACAAGTGCATCTTTTTGGGTGTTTAAACATATACTTTTGTATTAGGGGGCAATTGTTCCAACTTTCCACACGACTAAAAAAATAACGTGTAACTTTCACACTAAGCTACTAAGTGTAGTTCATACACTATCTTATTGTATATATTACACATTTGCTAAAAGTTTGCACAAAATACGTTCCAAAATGAGGGGGTTGGGTGTGCCAATACGTTTCGGTTTGCTGATCGAATCGTTGTAGTATATATATAATCCCCCTCCTAAACATTTATCAGAATTTTTTCGGGGAACATTGCATTCCAGACTTGTCTTGTAATAAAGCTGTTAAAAAGCAATGGGTTAACAGCAAAAAATAAGAATAAAATGCGCCCGTATACAAAATGGAATGGAGTCTCACTTAGTGTTCTGTCCTTTCGTGCTTGGGGGTTTTGAGAACCCCGCACTTCAGTAGTATTTAAGTTGAGAGTTTCGTATGGCGAGACGATATAGTTCATTACGTGAAGTATTGAGTATCGTTGCTACCTCGCTAGTACTTAGACGAAGTTACAACAAAAAAAGTTAGTATGCAATACTTGTTACAACATCTATTATTGCAATACATCCCTATATATGTTATGCATTTCGTACCCCCCTATATATGTGGTGCTTTTGGTACTTCTATTAATGTTCCTTTCTGTGGCAGTTAGCGCAGAGAACTCTGCACATACTAATCTCTTCCATAACTAAATCAAAAGAACAATCTTTAATTAAGTCAGCTATGTGTCCTCTTTTAGTAGAAGGGTCTATATGATGAAATTCTAAACATCGAGTATGGCTCTCTTCACAGATCTCACACTTCAATGTCTTTTTATAATCATCTAATCTTTTTCTCTTTCTGTTTCTATATTCCCGCTTAACCCTTCTCCTTTTATCACTACTTGTTTCTTGTTGGTCTCCCATCAAAGCAAATATAAGTTTATCTTTGCCTTATTATGAAGCTAAGTAAAAACTTTACATTAAAGGAGATGACTAAGTCTATTACGGCTAAACGTAAAGGCATAGAGAACACCCCCGATGAACAGCAAATAGAAAACTTAACTGAGTTGTGTGAAAAGGTATTACAGCCCTTAAGAGACATTATGGGGCCTCTTACTATTTCAAGTGGTTTCAGAAGTCCTTACCTTAATTCAGCTATTGGAGGAAGTGCGACATCACAACATTGTGCGATCAGGGGAGCTGCGGCAGATATTGATATATGCACAGGAGAGTGTGATGATAAGAACGCTGAAGTGTTTCATAATATAAAAGATAATTTTGTGTTTGATCAGTTAATTTGGGAATTCGGTTCGGAAGACTGCCCCGATTGGGTACACGTATCATATAACTATGGTAAGAACAGAAAACAAATACTTAAGGCAGTAAAGAAAGACGGAAAAACTAAATATTTAAATTATGAAGATTAAGAAGTACAAAAATGGTGGAAAAACTCCACTTACGGCAAAACAAAAAGCTGAAATAGCAGCAGAGAAAAAAAGACTAGCTGCTGCAAAAAGAAAAATAGCTAGAGCTAAAGCCGATATGGAAAAATATTCAGGCACTAGTGACGCTCTTATTGATAATCCCGGATATGCAAAATTCATAAAAGCAAAAAATGAAGTTGAAGATTCTTTAAAAAGAAATGCATCTCCTATGCAAAAAGAATTAAATGAAGTTGAAAGACTGGCTAGTGAAATGGGTAAGTTAAATATGTTTATGGCATTAGATGGTCAGGTTGCATTAAAAACACCTGTGAAAACTAGAATACCCTTTAAGAATCGCAATCGTATAAAAGATGGCGATGACTTTATAAGAGAAAGTGAGAAAAACGCAGAAGGAAGATACAGAGAAGGATTAAAAAAGAATCCTGACTATAAATACAAGAACGGAGGCAAGATGAAAGTCAAGAAGTATAAAGATGGCGGAATGATGGAGTATGCTTCTGGCGGTATGCTAAAAGCTTTACTTGACGATCCCAAGCAAAGAGAGATGGCAAAGAAGATGCTGTCTAAAAACTATGAAGGCGGAGGAATGGTTGAGTATGGTGGCGGTGGCTATATGGAGTATGACAAAGGAGGTTATATGAGCAATGAGCAAATGGTTGTAGTAAAGGCTGATACATTAGAGGAGGCTACCAAAGCTGTAAAGGCTGCTGTTAAAGCTGGAGGTATGACACCTACCCATTACAAAGTAAAAGCTTGTTTCTACGCAGATGAAGATTAGTAAAAGTAAAAAGTACTTTGATGAGAATCCTGAAGCTAAGGAGAAGAAGAATAAGTACAATACTAAATATCATCAAACAAAAGAAAGAAAGAAGTATAGAGCTTTTTTAAATAATGTCAATAGGAAGAATGGAACCTATGGCAATGGTGATGGCTTAGACTATGACCACGATGAGAAAAAATTAATACCTCAATCAAAGAATAGAAGTAAAAAAAAGGGTAATGAAACTAAAAAGAAAAAAACGAAATTCACTTCCGGGAGTTAGGGTAAAGAAATATATTGATGGCGGACAAGTTCCTGCTGTTAATCCAGAGCCTGATATAAGAGTAGACAGAGAAAAGCTACAAAAGGGAGTGATGGCTGTTGAAAGTCTTAATGGTATTCTTATGAAGAACCCACAAACTTCTGCCACAGGATTGTTTGGACAGCTATTTGAAGAGATAGAAAACACTGAAATGTTAAAAGGCATAACAAGAGATGAGTTTGCTAAGAATACAGAGCTTCAAAATAGAGTGTGGGAAGAAAGGTTAAAAGGAAACCCAGAAATGTTTCAAGAAAAAAGAACAGGACTACTTCAGGATGGTGTGGATATATATAATGAATACAAACCTCAACTTGGAGACAAGTTAGAGTACAGCCCTACGGAGCTTGCCGCATTAAGTAATTTTCTTGGAAGACAAGGAACAAGGATTCTTATGGGAGACATAATGAGAGATGGTATGTCTATGGCTGAAGCGTTGCCTACCCTTTATGGAGCGAATGCAAAGTATGATAACAAAACGCCCGAACAGTATATTAGAGAGTTTAGGGCCGCAACTAGATAGTTATGAAAACAAAAAAAAGAGAAACTAAAAAAATGGTAAAGTCTCCAGAAGGATACCACTGGATGTCTAAAGGAGGAAGATATTCCTTAATGAAGCACAAGGGGAAGTTTATTCCTCACGATGGTGCTGCTCTTGAGATGCCTTTTCGTGTTGTCGATAAGCATTCTGATTCGAAATAATCTTTTTACCTAAAGGAGAGTCCTCAAAACCTTTGAGTCTTTTCTTCTTAACCTTTCTAGGGCCATCCTTTGATTTATCAGGTCTGTCCTTAGCAATGGCGGACTCATCATACTCCGTTTCAACCTTAGCGTCCCCTGCCATAATCCTATACATCTTCGCAATAAACAGCTTTGACTTCTGAGTCAGAGAGTATCTTACTCTATAGTTGAATCTGTTTTCATCTCTAAACCACATACTATCGTCTTCATAGCTAACAGCTCTTCTATCAAAGTACTTAAACAAATACCCATCACGAACTAGTGGGCCTATTAGCTTGTCTTTAGTCTGGAAGTAACTGACCTTTAGCTGTTTACCTAACCATTGGCAGGTGAAGAACTCTAGGTCGTGCATAAAGAACAAAGCCTCTATCTGTCTAGGTTTTAGTGTAGAGTTTTTTCTAGCCCATCGTATAGCTATATAGTAGAACTTAGCGGGAGAATCTGGTTTATTGTCAAGATATAAGAAATCACGAAACTTCTTATCCTCTTTTTTGTGGATTCGTTTAGATCCCATAATGAATTGAATTAAATGTATCTTTGTACAAAAGTACTTTATTATGGGAACACTTGCAGGAACAAAGGTAAAAGATGCCTACCCATCTCTTTTAAAGCTAGAGAGTGGGACAATAACTACGTCTACTAAAGTTGTAGAGGATGGGGCGGGAAATGACTCTGCCCTTAAGATATCTTCATCCACTGTTGAGGTAGCTGGAACATTAAAATTTGGAACATCACCTACAGCTGGAACTTCAGAAGTTTCTGCTTTACTCTTAGATTCAAATAATAATGTTGTAAAAAGAACTTTAGGTACTGCTGCATTCACTACTGGAGAATCTAATTCTGGAACAGCTCCCATTGCTGTATCGGGAAGTAATGTTATATCCTTAAATGCCCCAACAACATTAAGCCAGTTAACAGAGTCTACTGTCGCTATAGCTGATAGTTTCTTTATATATGATGCAAGTGCAACAGCTCATAAGTATATAACCATTCAAGACTTAAAAGATTATGTGACTACAGGAGTTACAGCTGCTGCCGCTGGTAGCACTACTCAGATACAGTTTAATAATTCTGGTGTTTTAGCCGGGTCTCAACTGCTTTCATTTAGTACAGCTACCCTTTTTTATGGTGGTACTGATCTTGTTATAAGGGAAGCAAATACTGGAAACGCCTCTACCTTTAGGAGGTCAGAAAGTTCAAACGTGGCAAGTGGAGCTACTAACGCTATTATGTTTGCTGTTCCAATAGGCAGCTTTAAAGGTATGGTTCTAGACTATGTTGTATTCATAGGAAATGAGACCAGAAAAAGAATGGGTACTTTTCACGTTATATGGAATTCTCAGAGCCTATCGACTACACCCATATTCTCAGACTCTGTAGTTGTACAATTAGGGACAACAACAACTGGAGAATTTACTCTATCAGCAGCCATTAGTGATGATAACTCAAGTATAAACGTCAGGGCAAGCAATGGTGTGGGACAAATTATGTACTTTAGGTCAAGTGTTAAGTTGATAACCAGTAATGAATAAAGAAGAAGAAGATAAGCTTGAGTTTTTTATAAAGGTTAGAGAGAAGTTTGAAGATATAGAAGACTTGGCAGATCACTATGGTCTTAAGAAAGACTTTATGTCTTTAATGTGTGTTGGCTTAATAGAAGAAGACATTTCTGTATTACGCTATAAGGTCAATGCTATTTCTAGTATCTTTGTCGACAATGAAAGTGAATTAGCATCTTTGATGTCTCATTTGGCAAGATCATATGATAAAGACAATCTTATTGATTTTAGTAATATAAACTATTGGCTAAATAAAGAAGGTGGAGATGCTTAAATTTAAATTAAAATGGAAATCATTCGTAAAATTATCGTGGGCAATGACCCTCTTAAAGCAATGGCTTATTACGTTGGCCAAAAAGCTGGGGCTGGTGAAGTAAACGCCATCTTACTAGACAGAAAACATTTAGATAGATATAAAGAAAGACGATACGTCATTTATATCAAGGACAAAAATGGGGACTTAGCCTTATGGAAGGCGGTAGAGAATGCTCCTGTATTACTTGAATTTGACTGTAACTTCTGATGAGACCACTACATAACTTTATAGTTCACGTTCCAGAGACCGTGAAGGAGACAAAAAAGATTGGAGACGTAGAGATTTATATCGAAACGAAATTCAATGAGTTTGAACATCGTGTTATGGAAGGCGAGGTTGTTGGTATTCCAGAAAAGTACAAAACACCAGTAAGTGTTGGAGACACATTGTATTTTCATCATCACGTTGTGATCACCCCTCAGATAGTTGACGAAAAGAATAAACTATATCAAGTAAACTTTAGTCCAGAGGGTGGCCATTCAACGCAATCATATGTGGTTAAGAAAAAAGGCACTGATGAAATAATAGCTTTGAATGATTGGGTTTTTTTAGATCCTATTGAACCTGAAGCTAAATTAAAAAGCGATATAATTGAAATTGTTTCTTTTGAGGAAGTTCCAAATACCAAAGGAAAGATTATGTATGCTAGTGATAAAATTAAAGAATTGGGATTGAAAATTGGAGATGTCGTTTGGTTTACTAAAAACTCCGACTATGAAATGCAAATTGATGATAAAAAACTATGGAGAGTGTTAATTCAAAATCTAACAATAGTAGAAAAGTAAAATTTACAACAGCTAAAGCATCAGTAGATTTAATTAAAGCTATGGAGTCAGCAATTAGAAATATGACTTCAGAAATACAAAAGCCTGTGGATCAGGAAATTACGGGGTCTGCTCGTAAAGCAGAACTTCAAGCAATTAAGGATACTGCGTTGGCTTGCAAGGACTTAATTATAGAACGTCAAAAGCTAGAAGAATTAGTCTCTTCATTGGGTAAAAATGGAGAAATATCTAAAGAGATAGATTATCGAGGAGGTTTTGCGGAAAAATTCGTTAAAAAATAATGGCGGGTCTTAATGTTATAGATGATCAGGCGATTATTAATGTTTGTTTTAATAATACAGAAGGAGATATAGAAGAAATTGCTTGTTTAAACATACAACTACCTAAAAAACCTAAAAAGAAAGACATACTCTTTAATGACTTCCCTAAAAAAGAACAGCATTGGAGAAGATACGATATGCCTAGAGATTTAAATACTGTAACTTCTATGGAAGATTGGTATTCAGCTCCTAAAGAATTTCAACAGAAATATGCTCCATACATAGAACAAGAATTTAAAAGAAGACGAGAAGGTGTATGGTTTTACAACAATGGTGTTGAAACATATATAACTGGGCATCACTATATGTTCTTGCAATGGAGTAAGATAGATATCGGATATCCTAGCTATTTAGAATTTCAAAGAAGACTTTTTCTTCATTTCTCTGCTTGTGAGGCTGATCCGAGATGTATGGGTCAGATATATACTAAGTGTAGAAGATCTGGGTATACGAATATGAGTTCTAGCATTATGGTTAATGAAGCTACTCAAGTAAAAGAAAAGCTGTTAGGGATAATGAGTAAAACAGGAACAGATGCTCAAGCTGCTGTGTTCTCAAGCAAGGTTATTCCTATATATAAGTCTTATCCGTTTTTCTTTCAGCCTATACTTGATGGAACAACAAACCCCCGTCAAGAGTTAGCATTCAGAGAACCATCAAAGAGAATCACAAAAAAGAATAAGAGCGTTCAAAAAGGAGAGGCTTTAGACACAATAATAAATTGGAAGAATACTGTCAGTAATGCATATGATGGATCAAAGACTCACCTTCTGTTTTTAGATGAAGCGGGTAAGTTTGAAAAAGGAATTGATATACGTGAAGTATGGAGAATACACAGAACTTGTCTTTTGGTAGGTAGAAGGGTGATTGGGAAATCATTGGTAGGGTCTACGGTAAATCCTTTAGACAAAGGTGGCCGTGAATACAGAGACTTATATCGAGATTCAGATCCTTCAGACAGAAACGAAAACGGGAGAACAAAAAGTGGTCTTTACTCAATATTCATCCCCGCCTATGAAGCGTTAGAAGGTTTCTTTGATACTTATGGCAATCCTATTATTGACGATCCAGATTCAATGATGATAACTGAAGATGGTACTCCTACAGAAATAGGAGCCAAGACCTTCTTGAAGAATGAACGCAAAGGGCAACAACATAACAGCTATGAACTTAATGAGATAATTAGACAGTTTCCTTTTACCGAAGAAGAGGCGTTTAGAGACTCTACAAAAAGTAGCCTGTTTAACATACAAAAGATTTATGAGCAGACTCAGTATAATGACGATCTGTATCCTAATCCAATTGTTGTAGGAAACTTTGTTTGGGAAAACGGAAAACAAGACACTAAAGTTCTTTTTAAACCAGACACTAATGGCCGATGGAGAGTAAGTTGGCTACCACCAGCAGAGCTTAGAAATCTAAAAAAAATAGAAAACAACAAGATTGTACCTCCCAATAATACGTTAGGATGTGGAGGCGTTGACTCATATGATATAGACACTACTGTTGATTACAGATCATCGAAAGGAGCTTGTCATATATATAATAAATTTTCCATACAACACCCTTCGAATATGTTTGTTGCTGAGTATGCAAGCAGACCTCCTTTAGCAAAAATATTCTATGAAGATATATTGATGGCCGCTAAGTTTTATGGGTATCCAATACTTATAGAGAACAATAAATATGGAATAGCTAGATACTTTGAATCAAGAGGGTATGATGGATACCTTATGGATAGACCTGCTCATTTAGTAGCAGCATCTAATCACATAAAAACAAAGACAAAGGGAATACCTTCAAACTCACAAGACATCATACAAGCTCACGCCCAAGCAATTGAAGCTTACATACACGATCACGTAGGCGTACATCACGAGACTGGAAACTATGGGAATATGTATTTCAACAGAACTTTAGAGGATTGGATTAACTTTAAGATTGATGATCGTACTAAATTTGACTTATCAATATCTAGTGGATTAGCTCTTATGGCAGCACAAAAAAATGTTAAACAAAAAGTTAAAACAGACTTTGAAAGCAGAGTGTTTTTTAGGAAAGTACGCCCAATTAAGCGTTAATTCTTATCTGTATCTTTGTACACAAAGCATTTACTAAATGGATTACACTGGAAACTCATCTAATTATGAGTCTATTTTCCCTGACCCGTTAGCAGAACAGCCCAAAAAGCTTACAAAGCAATATGGGTTACAGTATGCTAAGGCTGTATACTCTCAATGGGGAGGCGTAGATATTGACGGCTCTTTATATTCCAGAAGGTGGAAAGAGTTCGAGGTATCAAGAGATTACGCAAATGGCACTCAAGATACTTCAATATATAAACAAATATTATCTTCTTTAGATCCTAATAATGGTGATGGATCTATGCTGTCATTAGATTGGACTCCAGTGCCAATAGTTCCTAAGTTTGTAAAGATTGTAGTAAATAAAATACTTTCTTCTAAGATGTATCCTAATGTAGAGGCAATAGACCCTCTATCTAGGAGTGAAAAAGATATTGAGAAAAACAAAATTAAGATTCGTGTTGAAGAAAGAGAAAGCATTGAAGAAGCAAAAGCTTCTGGATTAAAAGTAAGAGTAGACCCATCACAACTCCCCGACACTCCAGAAGAGGTAGAGATATTTTTAGAGTCTAATCTAAAGACCGCTGCTGAGGTTGCATCACAGATAGGTATAAATCTAACGCTTTCTTGGAACGATTTTGATGAGCGTATCTATAGAAGAAATGTAGAAGATTTAGTTAATGTAGGTATGGCTGTTGTCAAGAGAGAGAACGATCCTAACTATGGTATTGTAACTAAGTATGTTGATCCTGCTTACTTTATTCACAGCTATACTGACGATCCTAACTTTTCTGATATTGTATATGCCGGGCATATTGAAAGGCTTTCCATATCTGAGCTAAAGAGAATAGCAGGAGATCAGTTTACAGAAGATCAGTATAAGAATATGGCCAAGACGGTAATGAATCGTTACGGCAACAACCCAAATATTATCGGCTCTTCAACTTATGATGGTAATCTTGATCGTTACAATTACGGATATGACGAGTACACCATACAAGTTATGGACTTTGAATTTGTAAGTGTAGACAATGTAATATTTGAGAAAAAAGAATCTGCTTACGGAAACATTGGTTTCTACCATAAAGGAAATAAGTATGCAGCACCAACAAATAGTGTGTATGACAGAGAAGCTGTTTATATGCAGAATGCTACATTATATGGCGGTTGCTTTATAATAGGAACAGATCACATATACAATTATGGTTTAAAAAAGAATGTACCAAAGAATGTACACGACTTAAGCCGTACCCGTATGAGTTATAGTGCGATTGCAACAAACATCCGAAGAATGATCCCTAAATCCATAGTTTCTGGAGTAATAGGATTCGCAGATCAGCTACAATTGTCTCACCTCAAGATTCAGCAAGCAATTGCTAAGGCAAAGCCAGACGGTCTTCTTGTCGATATCGAAGGACTAGAAAATGTCCAATTAGGTCGGGGAGGAGAGTTGCAACCACTAGATATTCAAGACATCTACGAACAGACAGGTGTCTTCTATTATAGGAGTAAAAACCCGGAAGGCGGATTTCAGAATCCACCCGTTCGTCCTTTGGACAATACCATCAGAAATATCAATGAGCTTATAGCTCTATACAATCATTATCTAAGAATGATTCGTGATGCTACGGGTATTAATGAGGTTATGGACGGAACATCTCCAAAAGGAGATCAGCTAGTAGGTGTTAGACAACAGCAATTAGCGGCAGGAAATAATGCTTTGTATGATATAACAAATGCTTCTTTGGTTTTATACAGAAGGGTATGCGAGGATATAGTTAAATGCTTACAGATAATGCCCGCCAAAAGCATATTGTACCAGTCATATGAAAAAGCTATAGGTAAAGAGAATATGAGTGTTCTTAGTTCTTTCTCCAAGTTACCTATGTACAATTTTGGTGTTCGTGTCGTTAGCGATATGAATGATGTAGACAAGGCTTACTTAGAGCAAAATATTCAAGTAGCTTTAGCTCAAAAAGAAATTGATCTAGAAGATGCGATTGCCATTAGGCAACTAAGAGACATTGATCAGGCAGAAAGGTTATTAGTTGTTCGCAGAAAAAAAAGAATGAAACAACAGCAAGACACGGCTGCTATGAATTCTCAGATGCAAGCACAAATGAATCAGCAAACGGCTATGGCTAGTTCTCAAGGTAAAATGCAAGAAGAGCAGATGAAGGCTCAGATTGACGCTCAAAGAATACAGATAGAAACTCAAGCAAAAGCTCAACTTATGCAGTTAGAGTATGAGTTAAAGATGCAACTTGAAAATCTCAAAGGAAACTTTGGAATTGCAGAGCAAAGGATAGAGTCTGGCGTTAAGCAAAATTTAGAAAACGAAAAAGAAGATCGTAAAGATGATCGTGTCAAAAAACAAGCTGTTCAACAAAGTAAGTTGATCTCTCAAAGAAAAGGAGAAAGAGACGAGCTTGAAGATGAGGAAAATATTGTAGACGTTCTCCTTAATGAAGGACAGCAATAGGCGAAGGTAACACGCCCCTTTTCTTTTCGTAAATTTGTGCTATGGCAGTACAAGTAGATTTTAGAATAGCTCCAGAGGATCAGTTTACATTATTTGATCCAAGCACAAAGAAAAACAAAACAGTCACCTATTTTACGTTACTCGCTAAAATACGTGGGGCTGTAGGTGGTAGTGCTGTTGGTGGTGGATTTTCTCCATCCATAACAGATCCATCAAACAATCAGTTAATAGTATATAACTCTCAAGATGATCAATGGGAGAATAGAACTGTAGGTATATTTAATCGACTTATCGTCTCTGGCCAAACGGACGTTGTCGCTTCATCATTAACGAACTCACTTACCTTCGTTGGAGGAACGGGAGTAACTATAGCTACAAATGCTACCACAGATACTATAACTATAAACTCTACTATTGGCACTGTTACTAGTGTAAATATGTCTGTTCCTACAGGTTTTGCTGTAAGCGGCAACCCTGTTACTTCAGCAGGTACATTAGCTTTAGGATTTGACACTGGTTATAGTCTGCCTACAAATGCTACTCAAGCTACTTGGACAGCAGCATATAATGAGACTATTACTTCTGCTGCTTTTAATACAGCAAACGGAGTTATAACTCTTACTAAAAGAGACACAAATACTATAACTGTAGATATAGACGGAAGGTTTATTCCTCTTAGTCAAAGAGCCGCTGCTAATGGTGTAGCTACTCTTGATGGTGGAGGTAAAATACCGACCTCACAATTACCATCTAGCGTATTTCTTTACTTAGGAACGTGGAATGCGAATACTAATACTCCAACCCTTGCTGACGGTACAGGGACATCAGGAGATGTGTATCGTGTTAGTGTTGCCGGTACTCAAAATTTAGGTAGTGGAAATATATCTTTTGGCGTAGGTGATCTATGTATATATGATGGTGCTGATTGGCAAAAGTCTGACTCTACAGATGCTGTTACTTCAGTAAATGGATTAACGGGTACTGTTGTTTTAGGGGTTAATAATATTAACGATGTAACCATAACATCTATATCTGACAATCAATTCCTTGTTTATGATTCAGCTAGTAGTAAATGGAAGAATGAAACTGTTTCTTTACATACGGGTACAGGTACGGGAGGCACGGTAGCTGGATGGCAAGGATCTGGCGTATCTTCAACACTAGGCAACACACCAATTACGTTTGCTGGAACTGTTTTAACCACAAGTGGTGATGTTAATATTGGTAATTCTGCAAGCTTATATCTTGGAGACTCAAGCTCTGCTACAACGGGTAAGGTTGTATTTGGAGCAGGGTCTGATTTACAGATTTATCACGATGGTTCTAATAGTTATATAGATGAAACAGGTACAGGAGCTTTATATATACAAAGTAATATAGTAAACTTAAGAAGCTCTACTGGTGAGTGGTTTATGGAAGGTATTGCAGATGGCGCAGTAAACCTATATCACAACAACGTAAAAAAGTTTGAAACAACAAGCACAGGAGTTACTGTTTCAGGTGCTATAATTTCTGAAATTAATGCAGCAGGAAATAATGTAATCTCGACTTTTAAAAATGCAAATACTACAGCTGGAAATAGAAGTGCAATAAAAGTTGAACAACAAGTTAATGCTACTGGTAGTTTTTCAGCGTTTTTAGGTTCTACAATAGATGGAAAATTATTCTTATCAAATGATAGTATTACCGCTAACCATTTATTAATAGACACTTCAGGAAACGCAACTTTTGCAGGAAATGTAGCAACAGGAAATATGACTATTAGTGGTCAAGAAATTGATGTTTCAAGTGGCGATTTAACTTTAGATGTATCAGGAGATATAGTTTTAGATGCTGATGGTGGGGATATTCAATTAGCAGATGCTGGTACTTTTACGGGTAGATTAGGTCTTGAAAATGGAGATTTAAATATTGCTTCAACACGACAAGATTATGATAT
>Ga0209337_1000523_pt1 | contig 31020 bp, 41 predicted proteins | sample LinPmetageLP53_FD_184044 | JGI IMG/M metagenome (GOLD analysis project Ga0209337, IMG submission 184044) | Marine viral communities from the Pacific Ocean - LP-53 (SPAdes) (version 2) | ecosystem: Environmental > Aquatic > Marine > Oceanic | place: Pacific Ocean | collected 2010-02-08 | reverse complement strand
ATTGTAAAGAATGGTAAGTGGGGTAAGTAATGAGTTACAAACCTAAATATAAATTAGAGGTAGAAGAAGGATATTATGAGAATGATAATCTTTTACTTCTTTTTGCTCAAGTAATACTACATAGATTTTGGCATTTAATAAAGCACGGAAAGTGGACAGATTAATGAAACGAATAAGTTATAGTCAGTATTCAATGTGGGCTCAATGTCCTTACAGATGGAAGTTAGCATATGTAGAAGGTAAGCGTGAATTTACAGAATCGATACATACGCTCTTTGGAACATCAATGCACGAAGTGATACAAACATTTCTAACTGTGATGTATGAGGATACAGCAAAAGCTGCTGATGCTTTACCATTGGAAGAGATGTTAAGAATTAGAATGAAACGTAACTATGAAAATGCTATGTCAAAGAATGGTGGAGTCGAGTTTTGCACACAAGCAGATATGGTTGAGTTTTATGATCATGGGTTACTTATATTAGACTTTATCAAAAAGAGAAGAGCTCAATACTTCAGTAAGAAAGGTTATGAACTTATCGGCATAGAAGTTCCACTTGATTATGACTTACCTAATGGTATTAAGTTTATAGGTTATTTGGATGTGGTTATAAGAGATACAGTCAGAGATGTAATTAAGATATACGACATTAAGACATCTACTATGGGTTGGAACAAATGGCAGAAGGCTGATAAACTGAAGAGTGACCAATTATTATTATACAAACAATTCTACTCAAAACAATTCAATCACCCGTTAGATAAGATAGAAGTTGAATACTTTATCGTGAAACGAAAGTTATATGAGAACTTAGACTTTCCACAAAAGAGAGTTCAAAAGTTTGTTCCTGCTAATGGTAAACCATCAATCAACCAGGTAACAAAAAGATTGTCAGAATTTATGGAAGAATGCTTTGATTCCGAAGGAGAATATAATATCGAACATACTTATAGTAAACAGGCATCTAAGAAAAATTGTAGATATTGTGATTTCAATCAAACAGAATTCTGTGATGAAGGAGTTAAATAATGGTAAAAATAATACTGAGAATGAATTTAGCCGATTTTATAAATACCAAATATGAATCAGATGTAATTGATAGGCTTGATCTCATTTTTAAAGACTCAATAAAATTTTACTTAAAGCTATGGTATGTAGATGGCACATTGAAAGCTAGTGAATTAAAAGACTTTTTATTAAAATACGAAAGTAGGCTACACTTTAAAACAAACATAAAAGTCGGTAGCTATTTAGGAATAAATGATTTTGTTTGGTTTGACATCCTTAATAAAAATAATGTATCCAATAGCAATAGAGTTAGATTTCAATATGCTTATAATCATAAATCAGATATTTTAAATGGTCTTAGAGAATTTCATAAATGTGCTAAATTTTGTTCATCAGACAAGCCACCTAAAAGAATACAGAAAAGGAATGATAATGAAAGTAGCAATCATAGGTAGTAGGAGATATGAAAATAAGAGAAGGATACAAGAATTCGTATTTAAGCTAAAAAATAAATATGGTGAAGAGTTAGAGATAGTAAGCGGTGGTCAAAAAGATGGAGCTGATGGATTTGCAAAGAAGTATGCTTTAGAATTTGATATAAAATATTCAGAGTTTCCGCCTGCTCATTATTCATTTAATCAGCATTGTGTAAGAGAAAGTTATAGGTATGGTCGTCCATATGCTGTATGGCATTATCACGATAGAAATAAACATTTGATTGAATACTCTGATGTGGTTGTTGCATTTACTTTGAAAGAAGAAATGACTTCTGGCACAGAAAGTGCTTTAAAAGAAGCAATAAAAAAAGAAAAAAAATATGTAATAATAAATTAGTTTTTACTATTTATATACATATATACGGAGGAAATGTTATGTTGAAATTAACATCCGTAAAGTTATTAGACAATCTTTACAAAAAATTTAAAATAAGTAATTTAGATGATAACTTTACATTACAAAAGCTAATCAATCGTTCAATGGACTTATACATCAATGACAACGATTTTAGAAATCAAATAAGTGAATACAAAAACCTTATACCAAGCGGAAGTTCTTTGTGAGAAAAGATATTTTAAATGCGAGTAAACTTCACTTTGAAGCTCATATCGAAAAGCATAAAGTGAACGTAAACAACTTACTGAGAAATACTGTTGGTGTCGCTGAACATTCTGATATTATGGATACGATAGAAAAAGAGCTGGCAATTATAGCTGAATATGATGATAAGCTAAATGTATTAGAAAAATATTTTATGAAAGGTGAAAATAAAAAAGAGGTTATAAATGGTTAAGAAAAAGATTTTACTATTATCAGATGATCTAAGAATGTCATCTGGTGTGGGGACAATGTCTCGTGAATTTGTTATGGGAACATTAAAAGATTTTGATTGGATTCAAATTGCTGGCGCTATTAAACATCCTGAAGCTGGTAAATTTATAGATATGAATGATGCTGTCCGTAACGAAACTGGTATAAAAGATGCTTCTCTAAAAATAATTCCTACTGATGGTTATGGTAATCCTGGCTTAATCAGGCATGTAATTGCTACAGAAAAGCCAGATGCTATATTACATTATACAGACCCTAGATTTTGGGAATGGTTGTATCAGATGGAGCACGAGATAAGAATGCAAATTCCTATTTTTTACTATAATATATGGGATGATTTACCTTATCCAATGTGGAATGAACCATTTTATGAGAGCTGTGATCTGATTATGAATATATCCAAGCAAACTCACAATATTGTTAAGAATGTTCGTAAAAACGTTCCTACAAATGATTGGAATAATACCTATGTGCCACATGGTATAAACGAGCATAACTACTATCCAATCAGATGGAGTCACAAAGAATACGATGAGATGATGAAATTTAGAGGTGATATGATTAGTTCAGCCGAAAAAGATTTTGTTGTATTTTGGAATAATAGAAACATTAGAAGAAAGTTGCCCGGTGATGTAATACTGGCTTATAAACTCTTCTGTGATATGTTACCAAAGGAACAAGCTGATAAATGTGTTCTTATAATGCATACTCAACCAAAAGATCCAAACGGAACAGATTTGCCGGCGGTGGTAGATGCTATCTGCCCGGATTATGATGTAATATTTTCAGCAGTAAAGTTAGACGATAAGAAACTTAACTTCTTATATAATATAGGAGATGTTCAACTTAATATGGCTTCTAATGAAGGATTTGGTTTAACAACTTGTGAAGCTTTAATGGCTGGAACGCCGGTATCAGTTAATGTTACAGGTGGGTTACAAGATCAATGTGGCTTCAAATACAAAGGAGAGTTTTTAACATATAAAGATTATAGTTGGGTTCATTCACTACACGATGATAAAAAGTGGAAGGATAACGAAGATTTGACTTGGGGTGATTGGGTTAAGCCTGTCTGGCCATCTAATAGAAGTTTGCAAGGTTCTGTTCCTACACCATATATTTTTGATGACAGGCCTCGTGCTGAAGATTTTGCTGATGCTTTGAAAGAGTGGTATGATATTGGCGATGATAAGAGAAAAGAATGTGGCGACTTAGGTCATGAATTTGTAATAAGCGATGATGCTATGATGAGTGCTAAAGCTATGAGTAAAAACTTCACAGATCATATGACTACAGCATTAGAAAAATGGACAAAAAGAAAACGATTTACAATTTTTAATACTTCGGAGGCAATATGAAGCCGTTATTGTTAGTTACAGGACCACCAGCAACCAGAAGTGGTTATGGTGCACATACAAGAGATTTAATTCATTCTTTACTTGATATGAATAAATTTGATATTAAAATAAATTCATTACCGTGGGGTAATTGTCCAATGAATGCTTTAAATGAACAGAATCCTAAAGATAAGCTAATAATTGACAGATTTGTGATTGATGGTAGAATAGAAAGGCAACCTGAAATACACATTCAAGTTAGTGTTCCAAATGAATTCAATCCAATAGGAAAATACAATATTGGTATTACTGCTGGTATGGAAAGCACAGTGCCAGTTGCTTCGTGGATAGATGGTTTAAATAGAATGAACCTAAATATAGTTCCATCTAACTTCGTAAAACAAACATTTAAAAACGTATCATACGATAAGATAAATGAAATTACGAAAGAGCCTGTAGGTCAATTAAGAGTAGAAAGGCCTATGGAAGTTTTATTTGAAGGCGCTGATTTAAATACATATAAAAAAACCAAAGAGTTTTCTAAGGAATTGGTAAATGAAATCGATAAGATTTCTGAAAAGTTCGCATTTCTTTATACTGGTCATTGGTTGCAAGGAAACTTAGGTCATGACAGGAAAGATACAGGTATGTTAGTCAAGACTTTTTTAGAAACATTTAAGAATAAAAAGAATCCACCAGCATTACTTATGAAAACAAGCGGTGCAACATTTTCTGTAATGGATAGAAATGAAATACTGAGTAAGATTGAAAATATTAAGAAAACTGTTTCTAATAAAACCTTACCTAATATTTATGTATTGCACGGTGACTTAGAGGACGATGAGATGAATGAATTGTATAATCATCCAAAAGTAAAAGCACATGTTACGTTTACGCATGGAGAAGGTTTTGGTCGTCCTTTATTAGAAGCTACTTTATCTGAAAAGCCAATTATTGCTCCTAATTGGAGTGGTCATATAGACTTTCTCAGTAAAGGTAATTCTGTATTATTACCAGGAGCATTGATTGATGTAGACAAATCTTCTATACCAAAGGATATGTTACAAAAGGGTGCTAAATGGTTTGGTGTAAACTATCAATATGCTGGTCAGATGTTAATGAAGGTATTAAAAGAAAATAAAAAGTATACTTTAAATGCTAAAAAAATGGCTATGTTTAATAGATCTAAATTTTCATTAGATAGTATGACTAAAGAATTTGAAAATATCTTAAACAAACATCTACCAAATTTTGAAGAACAGCCTCAAGCAGTTAATTTAAAGTTGCCTAAACTAAAAAAAGTTGGACAAACTGTTCCATCTAAAATTAAATTACCTAAACTAAAGAAGGTGTAATATGGCTGAAAAGAAAACAGATTGTCCTTTATGTAAGGATTTACATAATAATTGTTTTGTAGAAACTACAGAAGTTGAAGGTTTACCATTTGAATCTTATATGTGTTTTGGTTGTGGTATGACTACTAATTCTTATTTTGCTATAGATAGTGAAAAGTTAGAAGAGATGACTAAAAATAATTCTCAGCTGATGAATGATTTAAAAATAATGGATGATGAGAGAGGCTTGGTGTGGTATCCATCTGTGGTTAATATGGGAGAGAGGGGAATAATATTTCCTGATGGATTAGTTAATGACTGGCATTGGAATTACGCTAAGGTAATTGATGTTCCTGAAGATCAAAGAGAACATTTTGATGGTCATGATAAAAGGTTAGATATAGAAGGAGCTGAAAAGTTCGGTCAGTTTGAATTTATGGATGCTTGTAAGTCTATGGGAATAATATTAGAAGTAGATCCAAAAGATGCCTAAGATAAATTATAATTGGTCTAAAGTTAGCGCAGGTGACATAATTTCATTTGTATATAAAAATAAAAAGGGTAGTAGGCTTCGTAGAACTATACTTGTATTAGATGCAAAAAGAAATAACCTGATTCACGGAATACAATTGGAAGTTTCTAATATTCCAACCAATCCAGAAATAAAAAAGATATTGGAAACAGCTGGCGCTACTACAATAGTAGATGAAGATAAGAAGGTATATAGGGTGGCTTTAAATGGAGATGCAAAAGCTACTTACAGAAAGCTAAAGTCTTTGATAAAAAGGCATGGAATTTACAGAACTTATAAATACGATGTAGCTAGAAAGAGCCAAGTATCTTTAGAAGATTTAAAATTGCCAACAGGTTTTATAAAAGAGATAAAGAATGAAAATTAGTTATGGTATTACAGTTCACAATGAAGCAGAAGAACTTGAAAAGTTGTTAGCAAATCTTCTTCTCGGCATTGATGAAGAAGATGAAGTGGTAATCTGTGTAGATGGGGATGATGAAAATGTAAAGGATGTAATTGAATTATACTCAATAGACAGTAGAGTCATACATTACGATAGAAAACTTAATGGTAATTTTTCAGACCAAAAAAATTCAGTTATAGAAAAATCAACAGGTGATTACATTTTTCATATTGATGCTGATGAATATCCACATAAACTATTATTACTACAGATTAAAAGAATAATAGAAATGAATGATAATGTTGATTTAATTTGGATACCACGAGTAAATACAATAGATGGTATGGAACAAAGGCACATTCAAAAGTGGGGATGGAAAGTGTCAGATAAAAATTGGGTAAACTATCCTGATTATCAGGCTCGCGTATTCCGTAGAGATGAATCTATAAGATGGACAAGACCTTTGCATGAGTTTATCAATGGATGTAAAACATATGCACATTTACCACCACAAGAAGAACTAAGTTTATATCATCCAAAAACAATAGAAAAGCAAGAAAAACAAAATATGTTTTACAATCAAAACTTTAGTAGAGAAATGAATAGTCGGAGTAGTTTGTGATATTTTGGAGAGTATTGGATAATAAGTTATATACAGTTGGTGAAGTTGATAGGTTGGGATTTGAAGATTCGGAAGGGCTGCGGGTGTCTGATGATTACATAGCTCAGAGAGAGTTTACAATTATGAGAACTGCTCATGGTGTGGGTGATTGGGGAATAATATCTGCTATGCCAAAACTGATTAAGAAAAAATATCCAGACAGTAAAGTTTACATTCCCTCTCCGAAGCTTCTCGAAAAATTATTTGGTGATATGAAATCAAATTGGGGTAATTGGAGTAATCCCTTTGAAAATGTTAAGTATATCTTTGATAATAATCCATATGTAGATGGATATAAAGATTACATTTTAGGAGAAATATATCACGATCATTATAGGATATATGATAAAGGCAATAAGGCAATACCATTAACTAAACAGATGTTAAAATTTTGGCAATTCAATGAAAGCGAATACGATGATTATTCTCCTGAATTATATTTTTCAGACGAAGAGAAATCTATTGGTAATGATATAATAAAAAGATTTGTTGGCGACAATGAATTTGGTGGTTTACTTATAACTAATAGATTTGAGAGTAGTGGTGGTAGGTATGATGAAGAAAGTAATAAAATGCTGATGAATGCTTTGTTAGAAAAGTGTGGAGATTTACCATTCTTTTATTGGACATATAAAAAGCCCGATGAACTACCCATAATTTTCAACAAATGTTTTGATATGAGAAATGTTCCTACTAGAATACAGCTATATATAAGAACAAAAGCTAAGTTAAATATTGGCACTCATTGTGGATTTTTAGATTGTGTCGCAAGATACTCAAAAGTTTTTCAGATACAACGAGTATTCCCGCTGAATCAGAATATCGTAGAGGATGAATATTATGTTAATAAGGATAACTATAAGGAAAAATTAGAATATGTTTAAAGAATTTTTAGATTTAGGTAGACATCCTATTGCAAATGCATTTTTGCAAAAAGAAGATTTTGATAATGAGTTTTTATTTGATTTAAAAGTTTGTTGGGATGATGATTCAAAGCTGGTATCGATAAAGAATTTCGTAGAGCCTGAAAGAATTTTTAATGAAGATTATCCTTATAATACTTCAAATTCTTTTCCAATGATAAAACACTTCTTTGATACTGCTGAAATGTTAAATAAAAGATTTGAACCAAAGAATGTATTGGAAATAGGTTCTAACTCAGGACCTTTTATTGAGAACTTTAGTAAATTAGATTCTATTTGTGTGGAGCCCTGTGATAACTTTGCTAAAGTCACAGGTGATATGGGATACAAAACTTATACAGAGTTTTGGACAACCGAACTATCGAAGAAGATTAAAGAAGAAAGCGGTAAGAAAGATTTAATATATGCTGCTAATTGTATATGTCACATTCACGACTTAGATGATGCATTTTCAGCAGTAAGAGATTTACTCACCGATGATGGTGTATTTGTATTTGAAGATCCCTCATTACTTAGAATTTTAGAAAGAGGTTCTTACGATCAGATATATGATGAGCACCCTCATATATTTTCTGTAACTGCTTTAGATAATATATTAAAGAGAAATGGACTGGTTATATTTGATGTGGATAATTTGTCAGTTCATGGTGGTTCAAATAGAATCTATGCAAAGAAGCCAAATATACCATCTAATAATACTATTAGTGGTAATGTTTTACAAAACCTAAGAAAAGAAGATGAGTTTGGGATAAACAGTTTTGAAACCTATGAGGTATTTGCCAAAAGAGTTCAATTTTCAAAGGAAGAGTTATTGAGATGTTTAGGAAACCTAAGACACAATGGTAAAAAGATTATGTGTATAGGTGCTACTGCAAAATCTACTACTGTATTTAATTACTGTAGAATTGGAACAGATTTAATCGATGTAATTACAGATACCACTATAGATAAGCAACACACATTTGCTCCAGGTTCTCATATTCCTATTTTACCTCCTGATGAAGTCGATTTAAATGATTATGATTATATTTTCTTAGGAGCTTGGAATTTTAAAGATGTGATAATGAAAAACGAAGAAGAGTTCGTGAATAACGGTGGTAAGTTTATAACTCATGTGCCGGAAGTAACAATTTTCTAATGATATTAGTTAGCGGTAGTGGTAAGTTAGCTAAAGAGTTGGAGAAACTTTCTACTGATTCTTTACCTATAAAAATGTTATCACGAAGGAATATGGATATTACTAATGAATATGAGGTATCCGATGTAATAAAGGATTTGATGATGCAGCCGGATTATCCTAAATACTTTATTCATACAGCGGCTTTGACTAAGCCAATGGAAGTAAATGATATAAATCCAATAATGAGCTTAGATACTAACATAGTGGGAACTGCTAATGTAGCTAAGATATGTAACAAATATGGAATTAAATTTATATACATATCAACTGATTTTGTATATAATAATGTTGAATTATCGAATGAAGAAAGCGCACTAAATCCTTTAAATAATTATGGTTGGTCTAAATTAGGTGGGGAATGTGTTGCTAAATTGATTCCTAACTCATTAATCTTGAGGTGCGCTTTGTGTGATATACCATTTAGACATAAGATTGCTTTTGATGATGTTTTTAGAAACTCAATAACTCATAAAGATGTTGCTGATATAATTTTAAAGATTAAGGAAGAGGTTGGTGTTATAAACATAGGCGGTAAAAATCAAAGTGTTTATGACTTTGTATCAAAGCACCAGTCTATAGAAAAGAAAAGTGGATTGCACATAGCACCTACTTTATTGTTAAATACTGATAAGCTGAAGAGTATTATAAATGAATAAAAAAGTAATATATACATCTGTATTTGGTAGTTCAGAAGAAAACAACTACCATTTACATGCTCCGGATATCGCATTAGATGGTTGGGATTTAATATGTTTTACAGACGATCCCAATTTTAAATCTGATGTTTGGAAAGTTAAATTGGTAAAGCCACTTTACGATGATGGTGCTAGAAATGCTAAGCGATATAAGTTAAAACCTCATATATATTTAAAAGATTACGATATTAGTATTTGGCACGATATAGAAGTTAAGATTACGAAAGATGTTGATAGTTTAGTAGAGGAGATGTTAAAAGATAATAATTTAGCAATATTAAATCACGAACTATGTGGAAGAACTGTATCGGGAAATTTAAATGTAAGAAAGTGTGTTTATGAAGAGGCTAGATTTATACAGTGGTTAGGTGATAACAATCCTAAGAAAAAATATAAAGACAATATGGATATAATTCATTCACAAGTAGACAGATATAAAAAAGAAGGTTATCCTAAAAATAATGGTTTTGCTAGAACGACTGTTATTATTATGAGGCACAATAAAGATGATGTCAAACTTCAAATGAATACTTGGTGGGAAGAAATGAAGTATGGTAGCAGAAGAGATCAGATAAGTTTTAACTATAGTGCTTGGAAAAATAGTTTTAAATTTAGTTACATACAAGAAGATATAGACGACAATCCATACTTTTTATACATGAAGAAATGGAGACAAATTAAACGTAAAGAAAAGAGAAACAATTATATTGAATATCAGCCGATTACTTTAAATTATTTTTTAAATATGGAATTTGCTGGTGGTCGTGGTGGTAAAGAAATTATCACTAAAGACTTATCTCTCCGAACTGTAAAGGATGTTTTAGAATACTATTCAAATTCAGAAAATTTAGATAAAGAAAAAGCTAATTTAAATCCTGATAACTGGCAGTATTTTAATTGTATGGTGGCTGAATTTAGAAAAGATGTAGGTGATCATCACGAATTAGGTTGGGATAAAATGACGGAAGAATATTATTCAAATTTAGAACTTATGTCTGATAAAGAATTAGAATTATTTTTAAAAAGCAATCCTGTAGAATTTGAAAATGGATTTATAAAACACAGTTATCACAGAGCTTGTGCTATGATCGGTAGGTTGATTAACGGTAAGAAGTATATACCTTTTTATATGAGAAAGTCTCAGATATATGACCAACCTAGAAAAAGTGATAATATACATAGAGTTAAACCTTTAATTAGTAATATAAAAGGTTTATCGGAAATATCAATACCTGCTGGTGAGTTTACAATATGCCAATCGGGTATATTAGCTCTGATGGGTATCAGACAGAATGATGACATTGATGTAATAATATCCTCAGAGGCTAGATCACAATTATTCAATGGAAATACTAATTTTATTAGAGAGCGTGGGGTTGAAATATTCGAGCCAAACAGAGGAAAATTTAGATACTTTAATGCACAAGGTGATGATGATTTAATTGAAAACTATAGTTTTAGTGTTAATGGTTACAACTTCTTAGAACCTAGATTCTACTTCAGCAGAAAGAATAAAGATACTGATAGAGACAAATCAGATTGGCAGGGTATACGAGAATTTTTTAGGTTAGGTGGACACAAAGGTTATCCTTTTAATCAATTATCAGACGAACAATGCGGAGTAGAATTTCTGTGAAGAATATAGTATTTATTCCAAATATAGATTTAGGTAATGGTAGAAGCGATAATTATTCTTATTGTGTTAATAGCTGGAAATATTGGTGTGATAAAAATAATTGTGAACTTTTACTATTAGAAGATTTGCTTCTACCTGTAAATCAAATGAGAATAACTTGGCAACGTTACTATGTGTTTGATATTTTAGATAATAATAATATTGATTATAACCAAGTTCTTGTTGTTGATGCCGATACAATCGTTCATCCTGATTGTCCTAACTTCTTTAATGAAACAGAGGGTAAGTATGCTGGCGTAATGAATGATGGTGATTATGAATGGGTAAATAAAAGTATATCTCAATATGGTATTAAATTTTTTAATAGAGATACATTTCCTGTTTGGAGATATATAAACGGCGGATTTCAAATATTTAATAAAAGTCATAAAGACTATCTAAAGGGATTATTAGATTGGTATAGCAAAAATATTACAGAATTAAATAAGGTATTTGGAAAGTGGAATTCTACAGATCAAACTTGCATAAATCTTTACAGAGAAGAAAAAAAATTAGATATGACTATTTTGCCTGTGTGTTATAATTTACAGGATTTGTATAGAAAGAATCTGCTTTATTGTCACCCACAACAATGGTGGAGCGATGAGTTACATTTCTTAAAAAATGGTTGGGTTTATCACTTCAATGCGATACCGCCTAATCCGATGAATAGAGATGCTAACTATTGGATAGAAAGAACGTATAAGGAATTATATAATGTGTAGTATATTATGTAGTAATAAAGATATAAAAGATCATGATGATGCTAATTACTATTTACAGTTTAGAGGACCAGATGGAACTTCTATAGTAAAGGATGAAGTTAATAACTTTACATTCTTACATAACTTACTAAGTATGACCGGAGAAATCACCCAACAGCCATTTCAGGATGATGGTATTATTTGTTTATATAATGGTGAAATTTACAACTACAAAGATTTCGGTGATTATAAAAGTGATGGTTATTGTATTACAGACTTATATAAAAAGTATGGTGTTGATTTTGTAAAAAAGCTAGATGGTGAGTTTGCTATATTATTGTTAGACTTTAATAAAGATTTAATAGTAATGGCGACAGACCCATTTAAAACAAAACCCTTGTTCTACTCAAACTCTAACAACTATTTCGGATGTTCGACATACAGAACTGCTCTTGATAAGATAGGACATGATAACGTAAAGAAAGCTAAACCAAATACTGCTATGGTATTTAAGATATCAAGCTCTGAACTAATAGACGAGTTTACCATATTCGATTTTGACTTAAACCAACATAAAGATACATTCGATGATTGGAATAAAGCATTTGAAAGGTCTATTTTTAAAAGAACAAATGATACTACTCAAAACATTTTTATAGGACTTAGTTCAGGATATGATAGCGGCGCCATTTGTTGTGAGTTACTAAAGCAAACTATACCATTTAAAGCTTATAGTGTTATGACTCCCGTTATTGTTCACGAGAATACTCGTATAGTTGAGAAGAGGCAGGAATTAATATCGCAGAGTGATATATCCTCATTTCATAATTTTATGAAAGACCAAAACATTAGGGTTCAACATAGAAACTTTGTGGAGAGTGGAACAGAAGAATTTTACTATACCATAAAATCAGATACAAGTGACTACAATGAATATGATAGAAGGTTGATTGATGATAAGGCTGCTTCTTGGATGTCTTGGGTATGCCATACTGCTAAAAACGAAAACAAAAAACTTTATCTAACAGGTATGGGGGCTGACGAGATATTTTCTGATTATGGGTTTGGTGGAATAAAGAAAACCCAACACAGCAACTTTGGTGGATTATTTCCAGATGAGTTGTCGGAAGTGTTTCCGTGGGCTAGTTTCTATTATAGTTCGATGGAATCTTACTTAGCTAAAGAAGAGTATGTTGCAGGATTGCATGGTTTAGAAGCTAGATATCCATTTCTTGATAGGGATGTGGTGCAGGAATTTCTTTGGTTAACGCCTGAGCTAAAAAATAGTCAGTATAAATCAGTTTTAGATAATTACTTTGTTGAAAATAATTTTCCATTTTCAAGAGGAGAAAAGAAGGGGTTTTGAATGATAAAGGCTGAATATAAAAATATCCATAGCTCAGTTATAATTGGAGAAAATACCACCATAGAATGTGAAAAGATTACTATCGGTAAGTATTCTCGAATAGGTAATAATGTCAAAATAAAGTGTAAAGAATTGATAGTAGGTAATCATCTATATATGGCTGATGGCGTAGAGATTGGTAGAGGTGGTTGTAATGGTCCTAACTCAAATGTTAAGATTGGTAATGGCGTTGGTATATTTGAAAATGTGGTAATAAATCCATCTGAACCCGTGGAGATAGGAGATAATTGTGGTATCGGAGCTGATGTAATGATTTGGACTCACGGTGCTTGGTTAGATATAACAAAAGGATTTCCATCAGACTTTGGACCTGTTAAGATAGGTAATGATGTTTGGTTACCTGCTAGAAGTATTGTTTTACCAAATGTGGTTGTCGGTGATAATGTAGTGATAGGAACTAACTCATTAGTTAATAAAAGTTTACCAAGTGGTTGTTTAGCTGCTGGTATACCTTGTAAGGTTATTAGAGAAAATATGTATCCTAAGAAGTTAAGTGAAGAAGAACTTCAGACTATGATTACAGATATACTTAAAGATTGGGAGATATTGTGCGAACACAAAAAAATAACTCGCACAATAAAAACCAAATATGAAAATGGAAAAATATTTTTGTATCAGAGTAATTTTGAAACTATATATAATATAGAAGAGCGCAAGATTAAAGGTTATACTAACGATGTCTCAGAAGATTTAAGAGATTATCTCAGAAGAAGAGGAATAAAAATCTACACCGATAGTTTTTTCAAATCAATATGAAGTTTTTAAATTTAGATAAAGTTCTCTGCTTGTCAGCACATCCCGATGATACCGAGTATGGTATGTTAGGCTCTATGGCAGTATATGGCGAAACTCAATTTGATGTGCTTGTTTTATCTAACGGTGGAGATTTTGATAACACTACCGGTATAGATAGAACTAAGGAGTGTATACATATTTGGGATTGGTTTGATAATGTCAAAGGAGAATTTTCAGAGTATTCGCATGTAAAGTCAGAGTCTGAGGATTTTTGGGTAAACCACATTGAAACCAAATATGATATTAGTTCATATAATGCGATATGCACTTTACCAAAGTATGATTCACACTTTGAACATAGGATGGTTAACAATATATCTTATGCTTTGTTAAGAGGAGTCAATACTGGTCTTATAACATATAGAACGCCCTCAACATTAGAGGAATGGATACCAAATTATTATGTTGACGTAAAGTCTGTAATGACAAATAAAGTAGGATTACTGAGAGAGGGATTTGTTTCACAGAAAGATAAATTATATTTTCAAGAACAAAGTATAAGAGACTTTCATACCAATTACTTATGTTCAAAGGTTGGTGTTGGTTATGTAGAACAATTCAGAGTGGAGAGACTTTTCGGATGAATATAGGATTAGTTATTGTTGATGCATACTCTGATAGGTTCGATAATCTTAAATTTAAATCCCCTATATGGTCGGATGAAACTAAAAAAAATGTAAAACATTTTAGTGAGTTTTTAACATATGTGTGCGATTATGAGAGAGCTCACGGAACAACTATTATACATTCTTTTGGAGATGACTCAAAAGAACTTTACAATATGGGGCAAGAGAATGTTGGCAAAGCTTCTCAATTAAAACTTGGAGAAGGAGATATAATAGCAACTTCAGAAAATCTTGCTGATGTGATTATATCTAAAAAATTAAATGTAGTTTTTTATGGCGGGTTTCATTTTGGAAAATGTATCCACTCACATAGCAACCGAACATATCAAAATTTAAGAAGAAGGGGGAGGGGTGATATAAATAATTTAAATTTGGTATTAAATTTGTCTATGACTAATTTTAATCATTCTTGGAAACATCACCTTTATGGAAAGAGGGGCTGGGATGTAAATTTAGATAATAAAGATATAAGAGATGAATATAAAAAATCAGTTTTTTCTAATTTAGAATTTCTTCCTACTCATATAACTTTTGAAAATACTGAGGTGCATGAAGTTTTTACCGAAGTTAATTACAATCATCACATGTGGTCTCTGAATGGATTTGAAGAAATAAACATAAGGACGAGATAGTAGTAATGAACATAGGATTCTTTTCAGAAGCTGGTTACGAAGGTAAAGTTCCAAGAAATCATAATAATATGAGAACGGATGTAGCTTGGGTTTGTGCACTCGATGCTACACATCATCCATTGAATAGAATAGAATCACTGCCTGATAATTTATATGATGTAGGTGTGATGATAATACCTAAAAAAAGGGAGATGTTGTTAGGGTATCCACTATTAGAACAATATCGTAGGGTATGTAAAAAAGTTACAGTTATGCAGGAGAGCTACTACAATTATTGGCAAGACAGTCCTATTGTAGAACAGATTTGGTATTTTAATTTTATTACTGAGATGGACTTAATATTCTGTCATAATGACATAGACTTAAAATACTATCACGGAATAACAAATGTTAGAGCTGAACTACTGCCTACTGTTATGATTACTGATGGAGTTGTTAGGAGAACAGATAAGTTAGTGGATAGTTATAACGATATAGATTCTACCTTTACGCACAATCAAAATGATGTAATAATAGGTGGTAATTGGGTAAGAGACTATGGTGGATTTGATTCTTACCAAGTGGCTTCAGAAATATCAGATGATATAACAGCAGTTACTACCGGAAGAATGAAGCCGGAAGAAGAAAAAGTATTGAAGCATATTCCTTGGGTTTTGTGGAGAGAGTGGATGGATATATTATCAACTTTTAAAGTTGGGGTGCAGTTAGGAACAGCAGCTGCTGGAACATTTAATCTTAATTGTAGCTTTCACGGAATACCTTGTATCGCTTACTCAAATTCAAATACACAAAAAATATTACATCCTAATACCACTATTGAAGTTGGTGACATAGATAAGGCAAAAGATATAGCAAAAAAATTAAAAAATGATAAAGATTTTTACAACGAATGTAGTAAAGAAACTCAATATAGATTTGAAGAATTCTATAAAGAAGAAAAGTTTTTTTCGCATATTGAAAGAATTATTACATCTTTGAGATAATATAGTATATTTATATACATATATATAGGAATGTTATGAATAAAAGATCTAAAACTATAATTTGTGATATTGATGGTGTTTTATTAAAGCATGCAAATGAAGGTCTTTCTGCTCAATTAGAGCAATCACCATTAGATGGAACAATAGAAAAATTAACTGATTGGGATCGAAAAGGTTACAATATTATTTTAATCACTGGCAGAAGAGAAAGTCAAAGAGAACTTACAGAAAAGCAATTAGGAATTTGTAAAATTTTTTATGATAAGTTAGTTATGGGCGTAGGTGGTGGAGATAGGGTTTTAATTAATGATCGTAAACCAAACAGCGAAAGAGATACTGCTTATTCAATAAATTTAAATCGTAACGAAGGAGTTAATAATGTCAAAATATGATCACATAGAAGATGATTGGGTAAAAGAAGCACTAGTAGAGTATAAAGATAAAATTGATGAGAATAAATCACATCGATTGGATATCAGCTCTTACAGAGTTGAGAAGCCTTGGGGCTATGAACTTTGGTTAGAGTTAAACGAGCACTATGCTTATAAACTAATTCATATGAACAAAGGTTATCAGAGTAGTTTACAATGGCATGAAAAGAAGGTTGAAACTAACTATGTTATAGAAGGTGAAGCTGAAGTTTTATTACAGAATGATGATGGAACGATGGAGTCAAGAACATATAAAGCTGGTGATGGTTGGTGTGTTCCACTAAAAACTAAACATAGAGTTATTGCTACAACAGATTATACAGCATTAGAATGTTCTACTGCTCACTTAAATGATTGTATAAGGTTTGAAGATGATTCTGATAGAGGAAGTGGTGTAATAAAATCGGAGCATGCGGCTAATTAATGAAAACATCATATTGTCCTAATTGTCAAGCAACTGTAAAAGTTATCAGCGATTATGGTTATAATTATTCTGATGTTTATTTTTGCGCAGAATGTGATACAGAACTTAGCTATAATTTTAAGTTCTGTATCTTAGCAGCAGGTAAGGGCACAAGAAGTAATGATGTAGATGGATTACATAAAGCATTATTGCCATTAGAAAATAAACCAGTTATTTCACATATAATTGATAAATTAGATAGTAGAGTTGAAGTTGTTATTGCTGTTGGTCATAAATCAAATCAGATTAAGACATACTTAGATACGGTTTACAATGATAGGAAAATAACTTATGTTGATGTAGATAATTACGATGGAGAAGGTTCTGGTCCAGGTTATAGTTTATTGTGTTGTAAAGAAGAATTACAATCGCCATTTATATTTACATCGGTAGATACATTAGTTAAAGAAGATGCTGTCTTTAGTTTTGTTGGTGATAATTGGTTAGGAGTATCAGAAGTTCCGGTAGAGAATTCTATGGATTATTGTTTAGTCAGAGGTAGCAAATACTTAGATGGGCTATACTATGGAACAGGCAATAGAGCTTACGTTGGAATGGCTGGTATAAATGATTTCGCTGACTTTTGGAAGTCTTTAGAAGATAGAAAAATATTTAAAGATGAGTATCAAGTAATTCATGGATTTGATGGACTTGAGAATATTAAGCTAATTGATTTTACGTGGTATGATACTGGCAATAATAAATCTTATCACGAAACTAAAAAGGTATTTAGTAATGATGTAGTTGCAAATAAAAGTGACGAAGCTATTTTTATCGATAAGGAAAAAGTTATTAAGTATTTCAATAGTTCTCAAAAAATGAAACTAAGAGTTGAAAGAACAAAATATTTAAATGAGAAATGTCCTGATATTGAAGTAATTAATGATAATATGTATGCATATGACTATATCAATGGAGAACTATTATCTAATATTTCAGATGAAAGTTTGATGAGAAAATTTTTAGATGAGTGCCAGTCATCTCTATGGAATCAAATATCATTAAATACTACGAGAACCAGTATTTTCTTAGATGATTGTAAAGAAATGTATGAGACTAAAACTAAAGAAAGAGTAAAGGTTTTATTTAGAAATAAGCTTGACAATATATCTGTTATTAATGGTATAAAAGTTGAACCCGTAGAAGATATGTTAAACAAAGTAAATTGGAAAAATTTTTATGATAAAGCTACTCCGACACGCTTTCACGGAGATTTTCAACCAGAAAACATATTGTATGATGATATTAAAGATAAGTTTGTTTTGATTGATTGGAGACAAAGTTTTGGTAAAAGTATTGAGTTTGGAGATGTTTACTATGATTTGGGAAAGTTATATCATGCAATTATGATAAATGGTCAATCTATTTTAAAAGATATGTTTAGTTACAGAAATAACAGTGATGAAGCTGTTGTAGAATTTTATGCTAAAAGTAATCTTGTTTACTTTATGGATATATTCAAACAATTTTGTAAAGATAACGACTATGATTGGAATCATGTAGAATTATTAGGAATTTTACAATATTTTAGTATCTGCACATTATATGATAACTTTAAAGATGGTAAGTATGGAAACTTTTTGTTTTTGTATGGAAAGTATTTATTAGCAAAATTTTTAATAAGGAGTGTAAAATGAATAAGAAAAAGTTAGTAGAATTATATAAATCAGAATCAAGCGCGGTGTTTGATAAAATACCTACAGGCAAAATAGTAGATTTTGTTGATATGGTATTTGATGCATATGAGAATGAACAAACTATATTTGCTTGTGGTAACGGTGGTAATGTCGCTTCGGTGCAAAACTTAGTAGTGGATATGAATATGCATCCATTTGTGTCGGAAGATAAAGGTATTCAGACTATACCAAGAAATAAATTTAAATGTGTTAGTCTCTGCAGTGACCAAGCAAGTATAACTGGTATTGGTAATGATTTGGGATTTCGTTTCATATTTAGTGAACAGTTAAAGTATCAAGGTATTAAAAATGATATTGTATTTGGTATGTCAGGCTCAGGTAACTCAAAAAATGTATTGGAAGCATTTAGAGTTGCTAAGGATAGAGGAATGAAAACTATATTAGTTACTAGAAATAGTGTTAATAATTGTAATGAGTTTGCTGATTTGACAATATCATTAGAAGGAACATCAGAGTTTCCTGGTCAAACTGGTGGTAATAACAATAATTTTCACTTTGAAGATATACTATCTAAAATAACACATATTGCTGTAGGTTTATTGAAGGAGAAAGTTCATAATGAAAATTAATCCAAATGTATTAAGAAAAAAAGTTATAGAAATGGTGATGGCTAAAAAGTCAGGTCATATTGGTGGTGCTTTTTCTATGGCAGAACTAACATCTGTATTGTATGAGAATTATGATATTGGTGGTAAAGATAAGTTAATTTTATCTAAAGGTCACGCCGTTCCAATCATATATGCTGCATTACATGAGTTAGGTCAGATTAGCGATAGTGATTTAGATTTATTCAGAGAAATAGATTCTCCATTACAAGGACATCCTGATAAGTTAAGATTGCCTTCAATGGATGCCACTACAGGTTCGTTAGGACAAGGATTGAGTATTGCAATAGGACATTCGCTTGGTAAATCTTTAAAGAAAGATGATGGAAAAGTATTTTGTATATTGGGCGATGGTGAATTGCAAGAAGGTCAGGTATGGGAAGCTCTTATGCATTATCCTAAAACAAAGTTAAATAATATGATTTGTATTATCGATTGGAACAAAGCACAAAATGATGGTTATTCAAAGGACTTCAGTATTATGTATGATAATCTGAAACAGAGAGTTGAATCTTTTGGATGGTATACTAAACTAGTTGATGGTCACGATATGGATTCCATAAAGAACGAATTATCACAAAAATTAGGAGATAAACCACTTTGTTTGATATTAGATACTGTTAAGGGTAAGGGTGTTTCGTTTATGGAAGATCCTGCTTGGCATTGTAAAGTTCCAACAGAAGAAGAATATGAAATCGCTATAAAAGAGTTAGGAGTTTAAGATGAGAGCTACAAGAGAAGCATTCGGAGAACACTTACCTATAATGGGTGAGAAACATAAAAATATAGTTGCATTAGATGCTGACTTAGGTAAGGCTACTAAAATAGCCAGTTTCAGAGAAGCACATCCTGATAGATTCTTTCAGATAGGTATCGCTGAAGCTAATATGATAGGAGTTGCATCAGGTATATCGGAGTATGATTACAAAGTATTCCTAGCATCCTTTGGTTCATTTCTTACAGGTAGATATGACCAAATAAGATGTAGTCTGGCTTACTCAAATCGTCCTGTTGTATTGGTTGGAACACATGTTGGAATGGCTATTGGTAAGGATGGTGTAACTCAAATGGGTTTAGAAGATGTTAGTATTATGAGAGCACTACCTAATATGAAAGTTTTGAATCCCGCATCTTACTCAGAAGCTATTAAAGTTATTGAGTATTTATGTGAAACGGATTTACAATCGCCTCATTATTTGAGATTGGGTAGACAGCCGGTTAAAGATATAGAGATGCCATTTGAGTTTGGTAAAGGTCAAATTGTAAAGGATGGTAAGGAAGTAACCATATTTTCTACAGGTTGTATTTTAGGTGATGTTGTAGATTCTACTGAAGTAATAGAAAATAATACTGATTATAAAGTAAGGGTAGTTAATATACCTACACTTAAACCAATAGATAGAGACATAATTGTAGAGTGTGCTAAGAGTAGTGATATGTTGTTTACAGTTGAAGATCATTCTATAGTAGGTGGATTAGGAAGTGCTGTATCGGATGTATTAACTGAACACTTTCCAGCCAAACTTTCTAAGATTGGTTTAAATGATGTATTTCCTGAATCTGCTCCACCTGCTGATTTATATGAAAAGTATGGTTTGAGTGCTAATAAAATAGCAGAGAGGGTTATAAGTGAATCATTGGGTAAATAAAGATACGGAAATATATTGTTCATTTGCTGAGAATGCTGGTAACACAGGTTGTCAAATGATGAATACAGCATTTCATTATCATCGGCTGAATAAGATATATAAATCCTTTTCAGTAGATAGTATAGAAGCGGCTGTTACTGCAGTTAGAACATTAAACATTAAAGGGTTTGCAATAACAATGCCGTATAAGGTTGATGTTCTTAAATACGTTGATGAAATGTCTAATGATGTAAAGCAAATAGGTGCTGCTAATACTGTAATAAATAGGGATGGTATATTGTCTGCTTACAATACAGATGCTTATGCTGCTAAAACTTACTTAGATAGATATGACAATAGAAAAACTTTGTATATCATAGGTAATGGTGGATATGCAAAGGCAGTTAAGTCGGCTGCTATTGAATGGAAGATGTCTATTCGGTCTATTAGTATTGAGAGTATTACTAGAAAAAACTTCAATGACATAGGAGACATTAGAGATTCTATAGTTTATAATTGCACTCCAATCGACATTGAATCTTCAGTTGATAAATCAAATGATTTTATTAATTGCTTAGTTACCACAAATACTGGCAAAGAGTTAGCTACATTACAAGCATCTAAACAATACAGAATGTATACGGGATTAGAGTTTCCATTTTGAAAGAGATAGTAAAGGAATATAAAGAGAATGGATATTATATATTTAAGTCTCTTTATACAGAAGATTATTGTAACCTTTTAAAGTCTCATTTGAGTCAGTTAGAAGTTAAAAGATATATCCCATTCAGTAATATTCCGTGGGGATGGGGTAGTCTGCTAAATGAAGGACCTTTTACAGACGTTTTGAAAAATAAAACTTTAAATAAATTCTGTAAGTCTGTATTTAAAAGCGAAGATTATATCTTTCCTAATATGATGATTAACAATAAAGCACCTTGGATAGGTCCTGAAGCTGAATGGCACAGAGAAATATTTAATGTGGACACTTATGCTCCAGGCTATACAGAAGATGATTGGGAAAGCTTTATGCGTGTTTATATAGCTCTTGATAAACAGACAATTGAGAATGGATGTCTAAGATTATATAAAGGTTCTCATAAAATAAAAAGCTTGCCATCTGAAGATATCATTGATGGTAATCTTGGTCATAAGAGAAGAGTTCCAAGCGAACATATGGATATTATAAATAATAATTGCACAGAAATATATGCTGAAATGAATATCGGAGATATGCTAGTTTTTACTGATAAAACAGTGCATGGTTCACATAGTAATAAAGGACCTTACGAGAGAAAGTCAATAGTGCTTGGTGTCAGACATAATACAAAAGAGTTTGATGAAGAAATTTACAAAAAGGCTACAGATTATAGGAGAAAATTTTTAATTGATGAACTTCAGAATGTGGTAGATAAGGCTAAAGGGATAAATATGTATAAAGATTTTAATCAGGAGAAGAAATGAAATATAATCATTGGATAAAAGAAATCAAAAGAATGTTTATACCAAGACCTAATAAAGAGGAAAATAAAAGATTTGATATGGCTGAAAGAATATTCAGCTTTCCAAAAGAATATTTTAGTAAATTTATGGATACTATTGTGCAAGAAGATTTTATTACTTATCCGTCATATGCTGAATATGATTCTTTGAAAGATGATATTGCTAAGTATAATAATGTCAATATGAATAACGTATATCTTTCAACAGGTTCAGGTGCATGTATAAAGTCTCTATGTGAGATAACAATGAATGTTGAATCAAATGTAGTATCGCCAGTTCCTTGTTATCCTATGTATGGTATTTATGGTAGATTATTCGGTGGTAAGCATATTGGAGTAGAGTATGATGATTCTACTACTTTTAATTTGAGTAAACTAATAGATAGTATAAACGATAATACGAGATTGGTGGTTATTTCAAATCCATTTAGTCCTATTGGAGAATATAAAACAATTGATGAAGTAAGAGAGTTATGTAAGGTGTGTGTTGATAAAGACATCATCTTACTCGTAGATGAGGCTTATGTCGATTTCTCACCTGGCACACTATTGCCTTTAATTAAAGAATTCGATAATGTGGTTATATCTAGAACATTCTCAAAGGCTTTTGGCGCTGCTGGAATCAGAGCCGGCTATTTACTTGGAAGTTCAAAATTAATAGATGTGGTTACGAAAGTTCAATTAACTTATCCATTGAGTAATATATCAGTAAAATTTGCTTCTTATCTATTAAATAATTCGCATGAAGTTGATAAATATTCTAAAGATACTATAATAGGAAGAGATAATTTGTGTAGAATGCTTAGTGGTGGTGGTTATGATGTAATTAACTCAAATACAAACTCAATACACTTTCACGAATCTAATGGTGATAATAGTGAAACTGTAAAGATTATGAATAGCTATGGTTTGGCATTTAAGAGTGGGGATACCAAAACAGGAACACCCGTAACGGTTCCTGGCGATGATAGAAAGACTTGGATAAGATTGTCTGTAGGTCCTGATATTGATAAGATGGATTTTGTAGGAGATATTTTATGAGAGTAGCGCTTTGTTTATATGGATTGACAGGCTCAGTTGAATTTGGATTAGGGCTGGGTAAGCCAATAGACCCTAGAATTGCTCACTATCATCACACCAAAAGGATTATTGAAGCGAATGAAAATGTAGATGTTTTCTTCCACACTTGGAGCACGGACTTTGAAGATATGTTGGTAGATATATATAAACCCAAAGGACATATAGCTGAAAAGCAAATATTATTTAATCCAGATTCGGTAGGCAAGAATTCAATACCAAGCAGATGGTGGTCTAATGCTATGGTGATGCAACTTAAAAGACAATATGAGGAAAAGAATGGCTTTAAATATGATTGGGTTATGCTGTATAGATTTGACCATATATTTTTAGTAAACCTAAACTTTTCAGAATTTGATAATCAATACATATATTTCAGACACACAAATGGATTGAGAGCTCCGCAAGAATATTCGCATGGATATACTGGTAGAGAAGAGTGTAGATGTTATAACAAAAGAGGTAAGCACGGTGTTAGATTGCAAGATGTATTCACATTTAGTAGCTCAGAAAATATGGATAAATTTGCTTCAGTTTATAGCTATCACGAAGAAAATGAAACGCCATTTTTAGATCCGCACGATGGTTGTTACGCTCATCTAAAGAATATGAACTTAGAAGATAAATTAAGATTTGCTTTCTTTGGGTATGATCCACACGCACCACATAATATAATGCAGTGTGAGATAATGAGAGCTTTATTTGAAGATCCATCATATGATGAGACAAAGAAGTTTGATATAAATAATTTTAATATGTTCACAGATAATTTAACTTCCAATCCTATAGTTCAGTCTAGATTTCCTGGATGGGCTGGCTGGAATAAGGTTGATAAAGCAGAACTAAAAGAAAATGCCGGTTTCAGTCCGGATGCTAAAATTTAAAAGGGAGAGTAAAAAAATGATTTCAGATGAGTTAAAACAGAGATTAAAAGATAATGGCCAGTTTCCATATGGTAAGAGAGATAGAGCTTATCAATCAATAGATGGTCAGCCCGGCATACGAGATATGAATCATAGATATGATGTTATTCAGTTTCCAAAATCATTTGATGGTGAAACTGTTATTGATTTTGGCTGTAGTGCTGGTGCTATATGTTTAGAAGCTAAGAAGAGAGGAGCTAAGAGAGCAGTTGGTTTAGATTATAAAGATGAAACGATTTTGGTTGCTAAAAGTTTAGCTAAAGAAATGAATTTAGATGTAGAATTCTATACGTTTAATATAGACGATGGGTTAGATACTTTAAAATCAATAATAGGTGAGGATAAATTTGATCATGTATTTGCTTTATCAATATGGGCTCATTGTGATGAAAATAAATTAGCTGATATGATTAACTTTTACACCGATAAACTATGTTGGTTTGAGGGACATAATACTATAACATATGGTGATACTAAATCTAAGATGGATATGGAGCTAGAGAGATTGTTAGACTTACCTTATCACGAATACATCGGAGAAACCAGCGATAGAAGCGTCAGACAAAACTATAAACTAAGTAGAAGTTCAAGAATAGAATTGGGTGCAAAGTCTGAGTATGTATATCTATCGGGAGATGTATACGACACTGTTAAAGAAGCTAACCATGACTATGAGAATAAAGAAGAAGGCGGTGCACATTTATTAAATGAAAACTCTTATGTAGATGGTAAGTATAATTATAATGGAAAATATAGTTGCTACATCGCTGATTCTAAGTCAGATTTTGGTTACAAAATATTAAGCTTTGATCCATCGGTGACAAATTTAGAAAATAAATATAATTATGCTAAAACAATATTTGATATACAAATGAAATTAAGTTCAGCTGGATTTGCACCAAAGCCGATGGAAATTATAAAATGTCACGATTCACAGACATTCTATCATGCAATCAAAATGCAAAATATTAAGGGTAAGTTTGTGCAGCCTGATAATAATTGGATAGAAAAATTAGTATCATATTGTAAAGATAATGGAATTGAGAGAAGTGGCGAGTGGTCTATTGAAAAAGACTGTGTTCCAAAAAATTGTATCGAAATGGATGGTAATATTTATCTTGTTGATATTGACTACAAATGGATATTGTCTGATGATTGATAAAAATCTTAGTATAATTCAATGTCATATTCTCTTCGGTGATGAGCGCGGTAGGAAAAGATTAGAACATCAAAAATCTTTCAAAGGAATTCCATCATTTGGCAAAGTTTTTAAAGACTGTCATTTTTATGTAAATTATAAAACTGAAGTATTCTTAGATGAAATAAAAGAAACATACAATAAGTATATAAAAAACATACACTTATATAATAATACTGAGGGTCCAGATTTTAATTGGACTGCTATAAAACTACAACTTGTCAGAGAATCATCTACACCTTATGTTATGTTTTCTACAGAGGATAGGATGTTTCACAAAACTAGCACAGAAGAGTTTGAAAGAGTAATACAGGATATGATTGATAATGATGTTCATTATATGCCTATAGGTAAATTAGACCATTTAACAATTGGCAGTAGATATAAGAATGCAGATGAATTAATGGCGCCTGTGCCAGTGCATGGTAAGACTTGTATAAAAAAGTATACGGATAGTGGTAAAGAGTTATTTCTATTTAAAGCTAAAGACGCTCCGGTTAAGATGACTAGCTTTTCAGCGGATGCAATATACAAAAGAGAATTAATAATAGATTTGCTTGAAGAAATGGTTAATGTCTATGGATTAAAACCCTTTTCACCGAATAGCGGATTAGGACAAAACACCTCAAAATATTTTGAAGATTATTACACGGATATGTATGGTAATGGGATAAGAACTCGTGGAGATATGATGTGTGCTGTGCCTAAAAGAGAAATAGTGGTATCAGATGAAACACCTGGCGAAGAGCTTGGAACTTTGCTAGAAACTCCTAAAGAGGTATTAGAGTATGATGTTAGATAATATAAATTTAAAAGATATAGATTTAAATTCCTTTGAAACTATACTCAATAAAGCTGGTAGAGTTGTTGATGGTATTAATCACGGTAGAATGGTTCTTAAAGGAGATGGTGTTTATTACAAAATATTTGATAAAGATTACTGTCGTAGAGAGAACTTTGTAAAAGCTCTTGAATCTGGTTTCTTTGATGAGGTTGCTCCAGCACTTCAATCTCTAATAGCAGATGGTGAAGATATAGTTGGTTATATTACAGAAGCTGGAGAACCAATAGGTTCAGAGTTGGATAAAGTTCCTGATGAGTTTTACCAAAAGATATTATCTTTAGTAAATGAAAAAAAAATGTTCTTTTACGATTTGGTTTCACTAAATATTATTAGAACAAAAAGTGGTGAATTAAGTCTTATTGATTTAGAAAGCGTGTATGATATCGAAGAATTATATACCATAGACAAACATAATGCTAAAGTTAAACCAGACTATTATTATATAGAATTACAAAGGTTATGGAGAGAAAGTATGAAGAAGATTAGTTTCATTCAACCATCAAGAAATAATTTAAAATACTTAAAGTGGAGCTATGAGAGCATTCGTAAGAATTTAGATGAAGGTCACGAGATATGTTGGGCTGATGATTTCTCAGACGATGGAACTTGGGAATGGATGCAAGAAATTGCTAAGAAAGACCCGAATGTAAAGATACATCGTAACGAAGGACCAACTCGTTTAGGTCATACTATACTTTACGATACATTAGTGGATATGGCTACAAATGATATTATAATGATTTATCATGCGGATATGTATGCTTGTCCTTATATGGATTTAGAGGTATTAAGAAAGCTTACGAGAGGTAGTGTTGTATCTGCTACAAGAATAGAACCGCCACTACATCCCGATGGGCCTGAAAAGATATTGAAAGACTTTGGTATAGAACCTGAAGAGTTTAATGAGAAAGAATTATTAGAATTTGTAGATGGAGATTTAGAACATTCAGATGAAAAGTATACACGAGGTATCTTTGCTCCGTGGGCTATGTATAAGGATGACTTTTTAGCTATTGGTGGACATGATCCTTTATATGCTCCACAAAGTAAAGAAGATTCTGATATATTCAATAGGTTTGTGTTGGCTGGTTATAAGACAATACAGACTTGGCAAGGGTTTGTATATCATATGACTTGTAGAGGTAGTAGATTTAAGGATGGGGCTATGAGGAATCCAGCAGGTCAAGTCTTTATGAAAAATAGAGAAAGTTCAGAGTGGTTGGCACAGAATTTAAAAAGCACTCGTAACTTCATTCGTAAGTGGGGACATATGGTAAAGCACGACAGTTATCTTAAACCAATAATACCACCTAAATATGACATAGGATTTGTAGTAGAGCATTGTGATAGCAATATGTTGAAAGAATTAGAACCTTGGTGTTCTGATATGTATGGTGATTGGGTTGGACATAAAGGTTTTGGTGTGAATCAGTATATCGAAGAAGAACAACCAAATACAAAGTTCAAATTGAGTAATAAATTACACTCACATCATACAAAACCAACCAATGATATAGTAGTTAGTTTCGATGCTCAGAAGCTTACTCCACAAAACTTTCAAATAATAGTCAATATATCAGAGATGCTGTCAGATAGTGGAGAAATTGGTGATATGGAATATGATATATTTAAATTTAGTATCAAATCTTTACAAACATATGAAAAGGAGCTGATAGTATGCGAGTCTTAGTAACAGGCGGTGCTGGATTTGTTGGAACTAATCTAATAAAGAGATTATTAAAAGATGGTCACACAGTAATATCAGTAGATAACTATTCAACGGGTAAGAAAGAGAACGAACAGAAAGGATGTGAATATCACCATAAAGATTTATCAGAGACAACTTGGTGGGCTTTGTGGGATGATGAAGATGTTTTAGATGATCGTCAGATAGAACAGGTTGACATAATATTTCATCTTGCAGCTAAAGCCAGAATACAACCATCATTTAAACATCCAATACATACATTTAGTTCAAATACTACAGCAACATTAAATGTTTTAGAATGGGCTAGACACCACGAGACACCTGTAGTATACGCTGGTTCATCATCATCAAATGGTGATAAGTTTGCTAATCCATATACACTCAGTAAATCGCATGGTGAAGAATTGATAGAGTTATACAACAAAGTATATGATTTACCTACTGCTATATGTAGATTTTACAATGTGTATGGCGAATACCAACTTACTGAAGGAGATTATTGCACTTTGATAGGTGTATTTGAGACACTACACAAAGAAGGTAAGATATTCTTGGTTACTGGCGATGGAGAACAACGAAGGGACTTTACCTATGTTGGTGATATTGTGGATGGATTAATCAGATGTGGTAAATCGCTGTTTATGGCTGAAATTAGTGGTGAAACTTTTGAATTGGGTAGGGGTAAAAACTATTCTGTTAATGAGATAGCAAAAGCATTTGGTGACTACACTATAAAGTATATTGATGAAAAGCCAGGTGAGATGAGAGAAACTCTAAATACAGATACTAAAGCTAGAGATGTATTAGGATGGAAACCAAAGGTTGATATTATAAAATATATTAAAGAAAACTACAGTTTAGACAGATGACATACTATATATTATTAGAGGGAGATTCCGTAGATGATATATGGGATGACAATATTTTAGGAGAAGAATCTTTTGGAACGTTTTACACAGGTAATGGTTTTAAGGCATTGGACAATATAGTTACAACTAATCCAGAGTTATTAGAAACAAGCAAAATAATTGATGAGAAGAAAAACTCATACTCTGTGTCAGAGTTCTTAGATTTAATTACAAAGTGGAAAATAATGTCTTGACTTTATAGTCAGAAATTTGTATATTTAAGGGTAATGAAATGAGTAAATATAATAATTATAGGGAATATGAACAATACGAAGAACAAGCTTATCGTGATGTTATTGAACCTAAAAAGAAACCAAAAAAGCAGAAGAAGTCTTGGAAAGACACAAAGAAAAAGGAAACAAATCGTGATAAGAAAAATAGTTGGAGCAATCACCCTAAGCGTATTTAATTTATTTATCGGATGTGGTTCGATATTTGAACCTAATATATCATCAGTAGAATTTAAATTAGATAGTAGACTAAGTGTAGATGATAATGGGTATCATCATATGGTGATAGATACTAGTCGGTGGCAAACAACACATAGAATAAGCGGTCATGTTTATAGAGATGGAGAGTCAGTAAACGTGCTTAAATTTGGATGGAGCAGTTCTCATCATTGGATAGTAGGAGATAATTTTGGTTATGTTATAGCTAACAATGGTTTAACTGATGATATGACATATGTTGGTTACGATACAACATATATAACTTGGTTTAGTGGTTATGAAGTTCCAATAGCAAACAGTGCTTCTTATAGTAGAGAAGATGGTGAGGTGAACACAATGATAGCTCCTGTAAGAACTATGAGAGGAGATACAGCTACTATATTTTATGGGTGGTATGATGATTGGATTGGTGAAGAGGTTACTGATAAGTTTTATGTAATATTCGATTAAAGGAGAAATAATATGGAATGGGTTTTGGTTAGTAAAAGTTCACACGAAATTGTATCTAATTATACGGTAAGTGATGAACGTGGCGTAGAAGCAGCTAAATTTTACTTCATAGGCAGAAAGCGGCTATCTGAAAAGAGATTTGATGAACTATGGAATGTTATGTCTAAAAAGGAATATGACTTAGGTCAAGAAGCATATGAGAGAAAGTCCTCATCTGATCCATCTAAGAGGTGGTGGAAAGAAGATGGTTATTTAGATATAGATTCCTAAAGCGGAGAGTAGTAATGAGTGATTTAACAAAGGAACACCAAAAGGAACTAGAAAGGTTGGCTGCTGAAATAGAAGCCGAAGCTATTCAAATGAAATTGGATTACGAGCAAAATCCTTCAAATGAAGGCGGTAGTATTATAGTAATACACGAAAACTCTGAATTATTAGAAAGTAAAGAAAGGGCTATTAGTATGTTAAAAGAAAATGAAAAACATTTTGAAGAAGAGGATTAAATGATAAATGGTATAATATGGATGATGTTAGCTCTCACATTAGTAGTAATGTCGGTAGATATAATCGATTGGATATCTGATAAAATAGAAGAAAAATTTAAAAGTAAAAAATAGATAGGAGTCGAAATGGCTAATCACGTATGGCAAAGAGTAACTATTAACTCTGAAAAGCCAGAGCTACATAGTAAGCTAAGAAGATGGTGGGATAAGTTAGAGTATAACGATGTAAGAGGAGTTGTAGAGCCTGTGTTTGGTAAGGACTTTGAATATAGCACATCTGCTGTAGGTTCTAAATGGGTTATAATAGAAGATAGAGACTTTGGTGAGGATGCGAGCTATATAAACTTTTGTTCAGCTTGGTCTCCAGCAGTAGGATTCTTAGAAGAACTTAATTCAGTTATACTGGCT
>Ga0209337_1000522_pt1 | contig 31028 bp, 50 predicted proteins | sample LinPmetageLP53_FD_184044 | JGI IMG/M metagenome (GOLD analysis project Ga0209337, IMG submission 184044) | Marine viral communities from the Pacific Ocean - LP-53 (SPAdes) (version 2) | ecosystem: Environmental > Aquatic > Marine > Oceanic | place: Pacific Ocean | collected 2010-02-08 | reverse complement strand
CATCTCTTTCAATAGCAATTTTTAAAGATTCAAGATGTTGAATATATACCGGACTCGCATATGCTTCTCGTTCTTGAGCAGAAACCGGCAGGTCAAGATGGTTTTTCATTAATAGTGCTTTTAAAGATTTTCTATATTCATCAAGATAAATTCTTTCAGCTTTATATTTTGCAGCATTTTCTGAAGTGTCCCTCAAAAAGTCTAATGATTTTTGCACATCGTTATCTGTTATTATTTGTTTATTATTCATTATTCATTCCTTATTTTTTATGTGGAGATTTTTCCCAAAGCTCCTCTGCTTTTAATCTTCCGAAATCTTCAGACAATCTAAAGCCTTTCCAAAAACTATCTTCATCTCCTTTTTGATCATGTAACTGTGAATGGTGTTGATAACATAAAGGTACAACATTTTTATCTGATGCTTTCATACCCATTCCTCTTTTGCCTTCAAATGGTTTTAAAAGATGATGAGCTTGTACATTACCACTACACCAATCCTCACTAATTACATTCAGGCAACATTGTTGACTTGATACAAATATAAGATGCTTTTTGTTTTTGTGCTTTTCAGCTTTGGGAATTAACATTAGTTTCCTTTGTTATAAATATAATTAACGTCTAATTCAGGGCAACCAACTTTACCAATCAAATGTTTTTTTAAAGAATTTAAATCTATTTGATTTGTATTTACATTTTCACAATATGTATAAAGTTCGTCTGTGCCTATATAGTTTAAGGCATACTCAATCAGAGGGTGATGTATTAAAGGACTATGTTTCTCCATATCATACTCCACTACGAGGTGCACAACTTACATCTACTATAAATGGTATAGGTTTATCCATCACTTTTCTACGACCATAAAATAAAACCGGTCGTAGATTAGCAGACTTACATTCTTCTATAGCAGTAATAACTTCTTGCCTACTCATAATATATGCTGATTTTTCTATAATCATATCTTGATTGTGCATATTTGAACAAGCACCTAAAAATAATATAGGCAATAATTTAAAATGGTATGTCATCATCTAACTCCTCTGAAACATTTGAATTCGTATCTGTTTCTGTAGTTTGTTGAGTGTCTTGATTAAACTCATTACTAAACTCTCTTAATTTTAATGAGGTATAAGCATTACCCTTTTCTGATTTTTCTTTCCATGCTGAAATCGTCATAGCACCTAAATCTGTAATCTTATTAATCACACCTTTAGCATCTGGTGACTTTTCACTTTGTTTATCATCATTAACCTTTAGTGTTCCTATCGCTCTATAAAGCTCAACGATAGGTGTTCCCTCTTTGTTAAGACGTTTAACACCAATAATTCTATGGTCTTGTCCATCAATGTTTAATTTACCTTGCTGGATTATTTTCCAATCATCAGAATTATTAAATAAAATACCTGAATTGGTATCATCTCTACCATTCATAATTATTCTCCCTTTATAAATTTAATTTGAGTTTCGCATTTGCTAATAATAGTTTTCGCTGATCTATTATGCTCTTTAGGTAATTTCTCTGCCCACCCTATAATATCCTGTAATTGGATAATAGTTACTGAACACCATTCATGATGCTGTTTCATTTTGTGTGGGTTAAGATTAGCCATGTAGGTTTGAAATTGGCTTTGTTTACTTGCCGGTTTACCTTCAGCATCGTAGCAAATGTATTCCCTATTAGGCATATCTTTCTTTTGTTTGGTTTCAATAATATTACTTTCACCAGTTTTATTTCCTGATGCTGTATTACCATCGTCTTCAAAGTCAGCTTCTAAATTAAGCATAGCTTGTACTTGGTATCTTCTAAGATAAGTAATAGCAGAGCCTACATCTTGTGTTTTTGCACTACTGCCTAAACTATTAGCTGACATCACAAACTGTGTGCTTGGTAGATGTGTAATAATAGTTGTAAGTACATTTTCAATACCATTATTAGTTTCTAGTAATCTAGTTTGATAAACTACTGACAATTTATGTTTGCTTAAAGATGGCATACAGGCATCAAAAATATTGTCTAAGGTGCTGTATAAATGTGGCTCACCTTTTTTATTTTTAAAAAAATTATTAACACCACTTTTTTCTAATGGTAAAAACTCTTGCCTTGCATCTTCAATAGCTTGTAAGACAAGATTAGTTTGATCGCTTTGATACTTCATTATTTGTTACTCCAAATTTTAGTTGATTGATTTTTCATTTCTTCTGACCACATCCAGCTATCATAATTAGGATAGTGCATAGATGCTAATTCATAAGGATCATCGCTGATGCTTAAGAATTTCTGTAAACCAAAGCATACTTTGATAACTTGATTTAATGTTTCTTCTACATTTTGTAGTTTGTAAGACATAGCTTCTTTTTTAGTTACATAATCACACCACAGTTCCTTGTCAGGAAATGCCTTTGAATAAACTGCTAATTGTCGTTGATGTGCTTCTGAAAATTTAGATGGTCGTATACCGGTGGTTTTTAAGTCCCTAATAGAGTCTTTGAACACAAAGTCTATGTAACCTAAAAATGGTGTGGCTAAATCTTCATGTATAGAATAATAAATTTTATGTTGGTAGTGTTCCGGTTTACCAAATCTATGATATACATTTAATGCTTGTTCATAATATGCACCTAAGGCATCTCTTTCTTTTTGTGCCTTGACATCTTCCATAGATATATTGTGTTCAATACATTGTTCATTAAATGAGCTATAAAGAAATTGGTCTATAGCTTCTTTTGATAAAGAATTATCATTAACTTTTTTGCTTAGTGCTGATTCTACAGCATTACCTCTGAATGCACCTACACCAAAGCTACCTTTCATACCACATAAATATGTGCCTATAAAAAGAGCCGGATCAGTTATCCACAGGTTTATTTTGCTTGGGGATAAATGCTCTATCCCATGCCTAGTGAAAGGATTATTGCTTTTCATTTTAACTCCTATTTTTATTATTCATTATTCGTTTGATGACTATGGGCTATTATTTCAAATAAGTAAACCCTTAAAAGTAAATTAAATAATTATTTAAAAGGGTTTACTTTTATAATATAGTCAGGCATAACAAAATATGAAGGAGATATTTTATGAGATTAAAAGAATGGATAAGAGGTAATGGTTTTACCTATCAAACTTTTGCTGATGAAATAGGAGCATCTAAAAGAAATGTAGAGAAGTGGGCAAGAGGTGAAAGACTGCCAAGATGGGCAGAAGCTGAAAAACTATTTGTTTACACAGGAAATCAAGTAACAGGACAAGACCTATATGACCAACAAATTCAACGCAAAAAAGCAAGTTTATAAAGGTTTAAAGTTTGATTCAAAGAAAGAATTATATAGGTACTTGGTACTAGAAAAACTATTGAAGGGGAAAATTATATCTTGTTTAGAATTACATCCGGTCTATCCATTAATGGTTAATGGAAAAAAAATAGGTAGGTATACTGCTGATTTTAGATATGTAGATAGCACCGGTGTAACAATAGTTGAAGATGTAAAATCAAAAGTTACAAGAACAAGGGATTATATGCTTAGAAAAAAGATATTAGCTACATATGATCCACCAGTCTTGATTAAGGAAATACTATGAGTTGGTCAGCATTAGATTGGGCATCAAAACAAAAAACCGGTAATGGCACAAATAAATTAGTTTTATTAAGTTTGTCTAACTATGCTGATGATAATAATACTTGTTTTCCAAGTTTTAAAACATTAGTTAAAATTACTGAATTAAGTAGATCAACCATAATAAGATCATTGAAAGACCTAGAGTTAAAAGGGTTTATAAGTATACAAGAAAGATACCAAGATATTAATGACTCTAAAAGACAAACAAGTAATTTATATACTTTAATGGTAGGGTATCAAAACGATACTCCCCAGTATCAGAATGAAACCCCACCCAGTATCTCTAAGAAACCCCAATTAACCAATCATAATAAACCAATATATAATGATGAATTTGAGATGTTTTGGAAATTATACCCTGATAGACCAAACGATAATAAATTCGGTGCATTTCAGAAGTATAATAGTATTTTAAAAAATAAAGAAATAAGCTATGATGACTTAATTAATAAGACCAAGATATTTGCTAAATCACAGGAAGGAAAAGACAGCAAATTTATACCCCATGCTAAAACATGGTTGAATCAAAAAAGATATTTAGATGTAAAAAAACAATCTACAAAAACAAATCTAAATCTACTTGTAGGATAATCGCACAGGAGTAAACATGGAAAAGAAAAAAGATAAAAGAGAATATGCAAATGACTTGGGAGTTTTTTTGCCACACTATGACATGGGAGAACACCGGATAGTATGCCCTAACTGCTCAAGTCAAAGAAATAAAAAGTATGAAAAATGCTTATCTGTTACAACTACAAGAGATGCTATACTTTGGTTTTGTCATCATTGTGAATGGCAAGGTGGTGCAAAAGATAATGGGGATCATATAACTACTTATAGTCCTAAATTAAAAGCTAGTTGGCAAGATGGTACATTTCCTACTAAAAAAGAAACAGCACCGGTAGTGCCAATTATATCTGCGAAAAATCATAGTTTATCACAAAATTCAATCACTTGGCTTCATAATAGAAAAATATCTCAAGCTACAGCTGAGGAGTTTGGGTTATATACTAAAGATAGTAAACTTTGTTTCCCTTATTATTTAGATGGTGAACTTGTAAATATAAAAAGTAGGACAAAAGATAAAAAGTTTTTGCAAGAAAAGGGTGCTACTAAATGTTTATATAATATAGATATGTTAAAAAAACATTGGGACAATGCTCCAAATTATGAAGATTATGTACCACAAAGAACTAAAAGCATTATATTTGTTGAAGGTGAAATGGATGTCCTAGCTCTATATGAAGCAGGATATAAGAATGTAGTCAGTCTACCAGATGGAGCACCTCAAACAGCAAAATTTAAATCTGATGATAAAAGGTTTCTTGCCTTTGAACATTCTAAATGGATTTTTGATGCAGACGAGGTAATTGTAGCCACAGATGCTGATGAAAATGGCAAGGCACTTAGGTTGGAGATTATTCATAGATTTGGCAAAGACATATGTAAAGTAGTCAATTTCCCTAGAATAGACGATTGGCAATGTAAAGATGCCAATGAATGTTTAATAAACTATGATACTACTGTTTTAAAAGAATGTATAGAGTATGCAGAGGAGTTTCCAGTACAGGGTTTACATGGTGTCAAAGAGTTTCATGATGCAGTGCAAAACATTTATGATGGTAATGAACAAAAAGCATTCAGCACCGGTTTCAAAGAATTAGATAAAATATATAAGATTATGCCAAGCACATTCAATCTTATCACCGGTATACCCAATCATGGGAAAAGTAATTTCCTTGACCAAATATTATTAAATTTAGCTGAAAATCTAGATTGGAACTTTGCTATATTTAGTCCGGAACACTCTACACCTAATCATATTAGAAGATTATTAGAAAAAAGATGTCGTAAACCATTTGACATAGGTATGAATGCAAGAATAAGTCAATCAGAATTAAATGATGGTATCAGCTTTCTTGATGAGCATTTTCGTTTTATTGAAAATACAGAAGAAATACCAAACATAGAATTTATTTTAAGCAAGGCTAAATTAGCAAAACAAAGGTTTGGAATTAAAGGTTTAGTGATTGATCCATTTAATCAAATATCACCAGATAGAGATTATGCCAAAAGAGAAGATGAACATATAAGAGATATAATTGCCAAATGTCAGCAGTTTGCTAGGAATCATCAGTTGGTTGTATGGATGGTAGCACACCCACACAAACTTCATAGAAATGATAGTGGCATGATACCTCCACCGGACTTGTACCAAGTGTCTGGTTCAGCACATTGGGCAAATATGGCAGATGTTGGCTTAGTCGTTCACAGAGACTTTGAAAACGATACCACAAGGATAATTACAAGAAAGATTAGAGAGCAAGGAGTTTATGGTCATATTGGTCAAAAATTCTTTAAGTTTGATAATATAAGCAAAGTGTACTTAGAAATAGACGAAAATAATTTAGGGGAATAAAATGAAAGTCAATAATGTAGATATAAATAGCATAAAACCATATGCCAAAAACCCAAGAAAAATATCAGATAAAGCAGTCAAGATGGTTGCTAATAGTATTAAAGAGTTTGGGTTTCAGCAACCAATCGTAGTTGATAAAGATAATATCATAGTCGTAGGGCATACTAGGTTTCAAGCTAGTGCTACATTAGGTATGAAACAAGTGCCGGTCGTAGTGGGTGATTTTACAGAACAACAAGCTAAAGCATACCGGATTGCAGATAATAGAATCAATGAAGAAACAGGGTGGGATCATTTAGCATTACAAGAAGAATTAAATAAATTACTTGATCTTGATGTTGATTTAAATATCACCGGTTTCACAAGTGAAGAACTTGACAGTATGTTTGCTAAAGAAGAAATACAAATACTTGATCCAGTTGATGCTTTTGATGACGAAAACCATCTGATCAATGACGTCAAAATGATACAATTATTTTATGAACCAGAAACTGAACAAAGGTTTAGAGATATAATAAATTTGGTGAAAGATAATAATAATATTGATAACATATCAGATGCAGTGATGTACTGTGTATTAAATGAGGAACAACGTCAAAAGGAATAAGCATGAAAACTCTTAAATTACAACCAGTTATGTCAGAAGAAGAAGCTAATGATTTAATAGGGACTTTTTTAGGCACACATTTAATTAAGCATCATATTACAGAAGATACTGAAGTGTTTAATGAAAAAGGTGATTTGTTATGTATATTGAAGAAAAAGGTAGTACCAGAAGAAACCCTTGAACAAGCTAGAGCACCATTCAGAAAAGCTATTTCACCTACAAATAATCGTGGTAGTGCAGCCGGAGAAGTGGCAAAATTATACAAAGTAGGAGATAAGATAGGTTCAGCCACCATTGGAGAGATCAAAGGCAATCAGTATAGAGCATTACTTTCTAATGGTACATTATCTAAAACTATGCACGCAATACCGGTTGATAGCTCAGTTATAGGTTACATGGACAGATACCCAAGAATACCATATTGCAGAACTACTGCTTTTTCACAGAAATTTTTTGCTGAATACAATCAATGTGTTCCATATATTAAGTGCATTGACGATGTTTTTAAACAATATGCACCACATAGATATGCAATCCAAAGAGGTATGGCAGAAGAAACATCACAAGATTTTATAATTAGAGATACAGCTTTTACAACTGTTACTGTCAATAAAAATTTTAGGACTGCAGCACATAAAGATGCTGGTGATTTAAAAGAGGGATTTGGTAATCTTGGAGTTATATCAAGAGGTAAATACAATGGCTTCATAACTGTATTACCTAGATATGGAGTAGGTTTAGACATAAATCATGGTGACGTAGCATTGTTTGATGTACATGAGGTGCATGGAAATACAGAAGTAGAGAAAATATCGTATTTTGAAAGAATATCAGTAGTCTGCTACTACAGGGAAAAAATGATATTTTGTGGCACAAAACAATACGAACTTGATAGAGCCAAGACTGAAACTAAAAAAGTAGCTTTGCCGGAAGAAATAGAAAAGGCTAATGCTATAAAAGAAAGAATACTTGGATAATGTGTGGGGTAATAGGCATCATATCTAAGAAAGTCTTGTCACAAGATCAGATAAGCAATCTTCTTGTGCAATCTAAAATAAGAGGACAACATGCTACTGGCATTTCATACGTACAAGACGATGTGATTAAGACTTCTATCATTCCTAAAAATGCAGAACATATTGGCTTGGAAAATGTACATACAAAAACTTTAATTGGTCATGCAAGATATAGCACCTCTTCATTAGAATACAATCAGCCAATAAGTTACCTTGATGTTTCTATAGTGCATAATGGAGTTATCACCCAAGAAAATAGTGCTAATTGGAGTAAGTTTGATTATGATTTTCAAACTGAAAATGACTCTGAATTTATACTTAAAAGCTATCTTGAGGGTAAACACCCAGTCAAAGAGTATAAAGAAGCATCAATATCTTCAGTTATTTTAGATAATAACACCGGTGAAGTTCATTTTTTCAGGAATGAGAAACGACCATTATATTATGCAGAAACTAAAGATACATATTACATAGCATCTACTAAAAATATATTAGTGCGAAGTGGCTACGAAAATATTACTAAATGTGACAGTTGTTACAATTATACAATAAAAAACAACAAACTTAAAAAATACAAAATAAGAGACACCTTAGAGGATTTGCAATGAACAATTGGACTTGGGGATATGAGGTTGAATGGGGTGATGTAGATAGAACACTTGAAATACCAGAACATTTAGGTAAATGGGAATTTGCAGAAACAGACATACTCAATCTTAATGAACCCTACAAATACATAGCTTGTGATCCATTAGGTGAAGATCCACCAGTCGGTGGCGAGGTAAATACAGTACCAACTACAACATGGCAAAAGCAAGTTGATAAGATTATGGAATTGTATGAGTTTTTTAAAAGCAATGGCAACAATCCTACTGCCAGTTGTATCAATCATGGGCATATCCATGTGCATATTCCAGAGTTAATTACTGATATAGATAAATTAAAGCGATTGATGGAATACATTAGACAAAACCAAGATGTTGTAATCAAAGCATGTTATGGATTTATCCCACACCCATCAATGCAAGGTATGAAAAACTGTACTGCATACTTGAAATTAGATGGTGGCAGAAGAATACCAGAATATATGTCAAGTAACATAATAAGTCTTTCAAAGAACTTTGATGACTTTATTAAACACCATTGTACAGGCAAAGATGGTATTTCAATGGGTAGACCATTTAGATATGCAATTAATACATATTGTCTTAAACATACAAAAACTGTTGAGTTCAGATGTTTTCGTTCAACTATAAATAGAAAACAGTTAGAGGATAAATTTAAGTTTGTTGAAGAATTTATGCACAATGCACTTAATGGTAATAAAAAAGTTTGGATGATACTAAGAGATTATGAGTACGACTTTCCACAATTAAATTACAATCGCAAAGAATATCAGGGTTGGATTAATACTAAGTGGGACAAGTCAAGAGGGGAAAAGAAAAGGGAATATGTTAAAATTTGACAAATGCCCAAGAGATATTTTTTGTACATACATAAATGACAAGAAAGAAGATAAGTTTGCAAAAACATTTCTAAGTAAAGCTGACTTTCAAAAACAGTGGCAGTTTTGCGATGGCTTGTATGAAAATGACGTATTGATGGGTGCTATTGTAACTACATTTAGCAAAAGAGAGCCAAAGGTAGCTAACCTACAATTATTACATACTTTCAGCGACCATAGAAGAAAAGGAGTCGCTAGTAAACTCTGTGAATATTCATTGAAGAAAAGCATTATGAAACAATGTTGGTATTATAGAGTTTCAGCAGAGCCTGATGCTGTACAGTTTTATCAAAGCATAGGGTTTAAAATGCTAGGAGAGCAAAAGTCCAAGTGTCAATTATCTATGTTTAGAATACAAAGCGATAATTTCAAAGATGGCATATATGATATTAAAGACCCAAATATAAGAAAAAATGTATACAAAAAAGGCAAGGGTGGTTGTGTGGTGGTGTTTGATGGATTATAGGCAACTACAAAACAGGCAAAGAGGTTTTATTAAATGGTACTATTGGTCATTAAAATATAAAGACTGCGATCCTCCAATATGGATGTTAAACTATTTGTTTGATAGATTTGAACATAACCTTGAGCAAAAGTATTGGATTGCATGGATATATGGCACTACCTACCATTTACCTACAGCATGGGTGATATGGAATGAGTTTCCTGATTTTGAGTTAGTAGATTATGACAGGCTCAAAGAATGGAATGATAATAATTACCCAAGACTAAGATACCAAACTGATACCAAATATAACAAAGGTCATTTACCGGCACAGTTTGCTAGTTATAAAAGGTGGATAGAACATAATAATCCACAGGGTACACAAAGAGCTAAGTTTAAAGTGTACAAAGATAAAAACAGTTTTAATTATTTATGGGAATCAATAGTGCAAAACCTTTACAAGTTTGGCAGATATTCAACATGGTTTTATATGCAAACACTCAAACAATGTGTAGACGTAAACTTAGAGCCACCCACATTAAAGTTTGAAGATTACAGTGGTAGCAAATCTCATCGTAATGGTATGTGCTATGCTATGGGTAAAGATCATTGGGTTGATAAGAAACTTAGCAAAGATCAACTTGCATATTTGGATAGTAGTGCAGAGGACATACAGGATCAAATAAGATATTTGGCTCGTGATACAAAAAATCCAGCTTCTGATACTGATCTTTATAATTTAGAAACTTGTTTATGTAGTTACAAAAAACTATTCAGAATAAAAGATGGTAGATATTTAGGATATTACCTAGACAGACAAGCAGAAGAAATAAAGAAAGTAGAGCAAGATGGCTGGTATGGCATAGACTGGCAGGTATTTTGGGATGGTAGAAAAGAATTATTGCATGAAGAATTACATATGTCAGAGATGTTACATAAAGAATTATACTCTATGTTTTTAGACACTGGAAGTTTTGAGAGGGAATCATGCCCAATTTAATAGCAATAGGTGGTCAACCGGCAGTAGGTAAGACTACATTAGTAAAAAAGTTCTTTACAGAATACAAAACATGGAAATCATTTAAGTATAAAAAACTATATGGTCATTACAATGAGGAGCTAAATCTAATTATATTAGGCAAATATAGTAAAAGTGAAATGTTTTCTGGCACTGATAAATTATCAATGGCAGTACAACCGGACTTTGATGAGTTTCTTGATCTTAAAGATTTAGACTACAATGTATTATTTGAGGGTGATAGATTGTTTAATCTCAAGTCTTTGAAAAGAGCAAAAGAGTTAATGGACATACCATTTGCTAAAACATTAGACCTACATGTTTTCATAGTTGAAAGTGTACATACAAAAACAAGACATATTGATAGGAATGATTCACAAACAGAAAAGTTTATCAAAGGTAGAGTAACAAAGGTAAACAACATAAAAAACTGGCTACTTGATGATTATACAATATTAATAAACAACGAAGAAGAAGATATAAATAAAAACTTCAACATATTATTAAATACTGTAAGGAGTGAAATACATGCTTAATGCAGAGGGATTTGAAGATGCTATCATTGGTGTTGCCATAAGTACAAAACAACCGGTCATAGTTTATGATTATGAAAAGTGCATAGAAATTATAATGGGTTGGGATGGTATAGAAGATGATATGGAAGCCATGGAGTATTTTCAATTCAATATAGTGGGTGCAAATTATGCAGATAAAACACCAATATATATTAGAAAACATGATAGTGTAAAAGATATAGAGGATTATGATTATGAAGAAGACGAAGATTAAAAAGGTTGGCAGACCTGAAATAGTTATAACAGACGAAACATTGAAAAGAGCAGAAGTCTATGCTGCACAAGGTTTAACAATGCCACAAATAGCTTCTGTGCTTGGTATGAGTGAAACTACATTGTATGATAAAAAGAGTAGATTTTCGGAGTTTTCGGATGCTATAAAAAGAGGTAAAGACAAAGGCATAGCTACAATCACTAATGCACTGTTCAATAAAGCAAGAGAGGGTGATAACACAGCTATGATTTTCTATCTTAAGAATCAAGCTGGTTGGCAAGATAAAACAGAGAAAGAAACTATAGTTGAAAACAGACATGTATTAGATTTAACAAGGGTAAGTAACAATGACCTCAACCTTATTGAAAGAGCACTTGAATCTGCACTCATTGACCAACGTGAGGTCAGAGAAGATGAAAAGGTCGCTAAAAGATTTTACAAAGAATAGTTGGCAAGCAATAGAACCGGCAAGAGAGTTTTATGATAACTGGCATATTGATGCAATATCAGAGCATCTTCAAGCAGTAGTGCATGGTGATATTAAAAGATTAATCATAAATGTACCTCCAAGACATATGAAATCAATATCAGTCGCAGTTGCATTACCGGCATGGACTTGGACTATACAGCCGGACAAAAGATTTCTATATGCCAGTTATGCTGGTTCATTATCTATAAGGGATAGTGTTAAATGCAGAAGATTAATAGATAGCAAATGGTATCAGACATACTTTGGTGATATGTTTAATTTAACAACAGACCAAAACCAGAAACAAAGATTTGAAAACGATAAAAATGGTCAAAGGATAGCAACATCAGTAGATGGAGCATTAACTGGTGAGGGTGGAGACATTATTGTTATTGATGATCCTCACAACGTCAGGGAAGCTGAGTCTAGTAAAGTTAGGGAAGGTGTGCTAGAATGGTGGGATCAAGCTATGCAAACCAGATTGAATGACCCAAAAACTGGTGCATTTATTATCATTATGCAAAGAGTGCATGAAAGCGATTTAACAGGTCATATATTAGGGAATGAATATAATGCTTGGGATCATTTATGTTTACCTGCAAGATATGAAAAGAAACACCCCACGCCCACTAGATCATCGCTTGGCTTTATTGATCCAAGAAAAAAAGAGGGAGAGTTGCTGTGGAAGAAGAGGGTTGATGAGAAAACTCTTAATACTCTGGAAAAAAGTTTGGGTACATACGCAAGTGCCGGTCAGTTGCAACAGAGACCTATGCCCAAAGGAGGTGGAATATTAAAGGCAGAATGGTGGGTGCCATGGGAAAAAGATGCTTTACCAGATATAGAATACATAGTTCAAAGCTACGATACTGCATTCAGCACAAAAGAAACAAGCAGTTATAGTGCTAGAACAACATGGGGAATATTTAGAGAAAATGGTCAGGTCAATGCTATGGTCATAGAGATGTGGTACGATAGAGTTTCATACCCAGAATTAAGAAAGTTAGCACAAGAAGCATTTGAAGATTGGCAACCAGATGCAGTTTTAATAGAAAAGAAAGCAAGTGGTCAAAGTTTATTGCAAGATTTAAGGATGGCAGGTGTGCCGGTTTTAGCCTACAATCCAGATAGGGACAAGATTGCAAGGGCACATGCAAGTAGTGCATTACTGGAAGATGGTAGAATTTACTATCCAAAAGGCAAAAAATGGGCTAAAAATTTAATTGATATATGTTCGGTCTTTCCAGCTGGGGATAATGATGATATAGTAGATACATGTACACAGGCATGGTTAAGATTAAGAAAAGGTTGGTTTATAACTCATTCAACAGATTACGATGAAGACGATCAACAAGAAGGGAAGAGGATAACATTCTATGGCTAGACAACCTAAAGTAATTCCATTCGCTGAATCAATGCCTTCAGATGATTTCCAAGTTGAACAATTAAATGATGATGAAGTGCTTGTTGGTGATCCGGCACTAGACGATATACCAGAAAGAGATTCCACATTTGAAGAAAATCTAGCAGAAAGCATAGATGAAAACGAACTGAACAGCACAACAAGTACACTAATCAAAAGCTATGAGTCAGATAAAGAAGCTAGAGCAGAGTGGGAATACAGATACAAACAAGGTCTTGAAACCCTTGATCCTAATGGTGGGCAAGATGAAGAAGAAAACCAAAGAGCAACAAGAGGTTTAAGTACAGTAGTACACCCAATGATTGCTGAAGCTGCAACTCAATTCAATGCAAGAGCAATAGCAGAATTATATCCATCTGGTGGACCAGTCAAGACTGTTATAATTGGTGAGCCTGATGAGGAAAAAGAAGAACAGGCAAGACGTGTAAAAGACTTTATGAACTATCAGATAACTCAGCAGATGCCTGAGTATTTTCCTGATCTAGACCAGATGTTGTTTCAACTGCCACTTATTGGACATACATTTAAAAAGGTATGGTGGGATGCAAGTTTGGATAGGCAGTGTTCTCAATTCGTGAAAGCAGAGGACTTTGTTGTTTCTCCAGACAGTAAAGACTTATACACAGCACCAAGATACACCCATGTAATAAGAATGCCAAAAAACGAGTTCAACAAATATGTTGAAGCTGGTCATTATCTACCAAGTAAATACTCATCAGAGGACATTGATCCTTCTGGTGATATAGGAAGCAATATTGAAGGTGTTGATCCCTATGGCGATTCATCAGACCAAGTGATGACTTTGCTTGAAGTACATTCATATGAGATGTTTGATGGCATAGATGGTGTTGAGGATAATAAAGACGAAGATGCTGTAGCTTTACCATATGTAATTACAATAGACTATGATGCTGAAAAGATAGTTGCCATTCGTAGAAACTGGGAAGAAGAAGATGAGCAGAAAAAACGTAGGGACTGGTTTGTAAGTTATAAGTTTTTACCAAGTACAGGTTTCTATGGCTTTGGTCTTTACCATATGATTGGTGGACTAGGAAAAGCTGCAACAGGTAGTTTAAGAGCATTATTGGATAGTGCTGCATTTGCGAATATGCAGGGTGGATTCAAATTAAAAGGTAGAGTTACCGGTGGCGAAATGCAAATAAATCCGGGAGAGTTTGCTGATCTTGATGCTACTGTAGACGATGTTAATAAAGCTATCATGCCCTTACCTTTTAAAGAACCAAGTGCCACATTATTTAATTTAATGAATGCGATTACTGATGCCGGTAAAAGATTTGCAAGTACAGCAGATTTAAATGTAGGAGATGTAAATCCAAATGCTCCAGTAGGTTCAACAGTTGCACTTATAGAACAGGGTAGTAAAGCATTTTCAGCAATACACAAAAGATTACATTATTCACAAGGTCAGGAGTTCAAATTACTTGCGAAGTTAAATGCAATTTACTTACCTGATAAAATAGATTTTGCATCAGCCGGTTCAAGTCAATTTATTTTTGCAAAAGACTTTGACGACAGGATTGATATTGTGCCTGTAAGTGATCCTAACATATTCAGCACAGCACAAAGGATTGCACAGGGACAAGCCATACTGCAAATGGCATCAAGTAATCCACAGCTTTACGATATGTACGAAGCAAACAAAAGAATGCTTGAGTCAATAAGAATAAACAACATTGATGAAATATTAAAGAAGCCAGAAGAAGCAGTCAGACTTGATCCAATAGATGAAAATATGTCAGTTATGTATGGAAAACCTATAAGAGCATTTCCAGAACAAGACCATGAAAGTCATATAGCAGTTCATATGCAGTTTCTTCAAGACCCATCACTTGGTGGTAATCAAGGTGCGAAAGGTTTAATACCAATATTAGTTGCACACATAGCAGAGCATATTGCCTTATTGTATCGTCAAAGAATGCAATCTAGCATCAATATGAACTTGCCAGATATACCTAATCTTCGTGATCCAAAGTTTAAATTTAACGACATTGATCCTCAACTAGATATGATCATTAGTCAAAAAGCTGCACAAGTAGTTGCACAAGCACCACAGATGGAAGCAATCAAACCATTAATGGCTATGCAGGGACAACAACAGCAAAACCCACTACAATATGCTGCACAATTAGCACAGCTTGAAGCACAGGCACTTAAAGCAAGGACAGATGCACAGATACAGTCAGACATGGCAAAAGCCAAGCAAAACATGGATATTAAACAAGCTGAAGCTAAACAAGACTTAGATATAGAACAGGCAAAATTAAATGCTGATTTACAAGCTAAAGTTCAGAAGCTAGAATTAGATTTACAAATGGAAAGAGAAAAAAATAATTTGAAAGTACAACAGGAGATTATTAAAAATGGCTGAAGATAACACACCAATGTCTATAGAAATAGATGGTGAAACTAAAATGATGACACCAGCAGAAATAGAAGCCATGAAAAGTGAAGTGCCGATGATGGATGCTGAAGAACGAGAGATGTACAGAAGTCTGATGGAAAGAGGTATACCAGAGGACATGATTATAGAAATTATGGCAACTGCGAAAAAGGATCAACTTGAAAGACAGACAGGTGCATCAATGACACCTGATGAATTGACAAGAATGGGAACAGGTGCAGCAATCAAGCCACAAGAGTTTGGTGGATTGCCAAAGACAGGCTCCTCCCCAGCTTCTGGTAATCCATCAATGCCAACATTAGGTGGTGCAGCAGCATTAGGAGGTGCAGGTATGAATCAAAATGACATGGCTATGTATCTACAAAACAAAGTCAATGAGATCAGAAACAGGACAGGTGGTACAGGAGGTGGTGCGACAACACCAGCAATGGGTGCTTTACCTATGCCTAGAACGGCAAATGTGCCACCATCATTGGGTGCAGATAGAACTTTCAATCCAATGGATCGTATAACACCAACTAATGCACCTAATACATAGAGGGAAATATGGAACCTAATCAAAATTTTGGTGGTTTAGGTGGTTTATCACAAAGTGATAGAGAAACTCTAAATACAGAAGTAATGGGATTAAATACTAACCAAGCATTTGGGTTAGGTGATTTGGGCAAAGCATCAATAGGAGCTATTGCTAATCAAGTTGCACCAGCGATAGGTAATGTTGTTAGCTTTGCAGCTTTGGGCAAAGGTTTGACTAACATAAATCCAGATATGATTGCATCTAAAGCAATGGGCAAAGATTATGGTTTCATGGGTGGTGTAAAATCCATTACTGGTTTTGGCAGATCATCACAAGCATTAGCCGACATGATGGACACAGATAAAAGTGGTAGTGTTAGTCAAGATGAAATTAATAGTGCATATGGCATAGGTATGACAGGAAGTGGTTTTGGTGCAGGTGTGGATAGAAGTAATCCATCTTCATCAACAGGAATAGATGTAACCACAGGCAGAAATGTTGACCAATTTGGTTTTAGCACAAACCCTTATTCATATAGTCAAATGGATGCAAGAGGAATATCACAAGATACACAAACAGGAATAGGTAGAGGTGTTGATACTGTAGGGTTAGGTGGAGCAAAAGGTGCTGGATATAGTGGTAGTAAGGGTGGTGTGTTTGGTTTTGGAAAAGTTGAAGGTGTTGATACAAGTGATCCAGAATCAACTGGTTCAACTGGTGTTGGAGTAAGTAATGTTGATGCAATGGGTAATACTGCAACAACAGGTGGAATAAGTTTTTCTGATGATGCACAGAGTTCTGGTACAGGTGATGATGGTGGTACATATATTTGTACTGCTCTTTATGAAATGGGAGACATGAAAAAATATATCTACAAATATGATCAGGTATATGGCAAGAGAGTTAATGAAGCAACATATCGTGGTTATGTTTTATGGGGTAAGCCATTAGCCAAACAAATAATTAAAAAGGGTATAATTTATAAAATTGTAAAACCAATGGCACTTGCTTGGGCACATCAAATGGCATTTGATTTATCAAAAGGCAAACATGGTAAAAACAATAAGGCAATAAAAATAACTAAAACGATTGGCGAAGGGATTTGCTATGCTCTTGGTCAAATATTTAAAAGGAGAAAAATATGGCAGACATCACAGTAGGAAATATGGAGGACAATGCAGCATTGTTTATGGAAAAGATGGGTTTTGCACATGACTCTGAAGGATTAGACATGACTGACGAGCAAGTGGTCAACTTCTTGTTACTTTGTCATCAGGAAATGATTATGCCTGAAGAAGAAATGGAAGAAGAACACATGGATGGTGATGTTAAGGTCAAAGTCATGAAAGTTGATAGTGGCGATATGCGAGGAGTCATGGACGAAATACTTGGTCATGGCTCACCTAAAGTGAGTATGTAGCTATGATGAATCCAGCAAAAGATATTGGTGCTTTATCAAATATACCTGTAGATGCAACACCGGAGGATATGCAAACCGGAGGTATTCAAAAAATAGATTTCACTATTGATGACTATAATACACCATATACATTTTTAGATGCCTACAGAAGAAATGGTGGGAATATTTTAGAAGCTATTGTGCCTTTGCAAGATGCTTTTCAAATTGATAGAGATCAAGCAATACCTATAATAAGTGAATATGTAAAACAATTTTCAGGAAGTTAATGTAATGATGAATCCTCCAGAAAGCATAGGTGCACTAGCCAATATACCCCAAGAAGGTATGCAACAAGTAAGTATGGCAGATATGGGTTATCCAAGTAATCTAGCTGAAGAAGATAAAGTGTTCATCATACAAAGAATGATGCAACTAGCTAATGAGCCAAATAATCCATATCTATCAGGAGATAGTGGGATGCAAATGCTACTTATGGAAAAATATGGAGTAGGAAAATAATGCCATTTAGTAAATACTCACCCAAACAAAAGAAACTTGCAAGACTTGCTGGTGATAAGAAAAAGATCACAGGTGCTGACCTTAAAAAACTTGCCAGACTTAAAAAGAAAAAGAGAAAAGCATAATGTCTTTGTATAGAAATATCCATGCTAAAAGAAAAAGAATCAAAGCTGGTAGTAAAGAAAAGATGCGAAAAAAAGGATCAAAAGGTGCACCCACTGATAAAGCATTTAAAAGGATAAGAAAAAATGCAAAAAAAAAGAAAGTTTAAAAAAGTCCCAAAGACCAAGAAAGGCACACCTAAAGTATACTTGAAAGGTGCTAAAAACCCTAAAGCAAGGGAAAAAGAGATCAGGAGGACAGCTAAACTTTATAAAGAGGGTAAGTTAACACCAGCGATGATGGACAGGATAAGCAAAAAAAGGAGTAAATCCTAATGGCAGAAACCAAGAAAAAAGGTGGCAAGTATTCAGGCATCAAAGGTGCAGGTAGGTTTTCAAAGGCTAAACTAGACCAAGTGTATAAAAGAGGTTTAGGTGCTTATTATTCATCAGGAAGCAGACCCAAAGTTTCAGCACAACAATGGGCTATGGGTAGAGTGAAGTCGTTTGTATCAGGCAAAGGTGGAGCAAGAAAAGCTGATGCAGATTTATTAGGTAAAAAGAAAACAAAGAAAAAGGCATAATCATGGCAAACAAATCAGTAGAAGCACCAAAAGGTTTTCATTGGATGAAAGCTGGTAAAGGATTTAAATTAATGAAGGGTGAATATAAACCACATACTGGTGCAGTAAAGAAAGCATCATTTGAAGTGCAAACAGTTCATAAAGGGAGTAAGAAATAATGCCCATACAAGTTAAAGTCGTAGAAGAAAAGAAAGAAGAAGAAAAGAAAGAGGAAGCGACTGAAGAAAAAAAAGAAGATAAGAAATAATGGCTACCTTTAAAGGTAAAAAAGTAACATTAAATAAACCAAGGTATATTGCCAAAGGTGAAACAAGTCATGGCAAAAAGAAGTCTGTCGTTTATGTTATGGATGGTGAAAGAGTTAAACGAGTAACATTTGGAGATCCAAATATGAAAATTAAAAAATCATCACCGGCAAGACGTAAAAGTTTTAGAGCAAGACATAATTGCGATCAGGCAAAAGATAAAACATCAGCAAAATATTGGTCTTGTAAGGCATGGTAAATGGCAAAAACTAAAATAAAAAAAGTAGCAAATGCTGAAATACGAGCAGCAAAAACATTCTTAAATAAAAAAGGATTAACAACTGAAGACATAAGTCCTAAAAAATTTGCTACTGCAGCCAAAAAACTAGACAAAGGTTTCAACGAAACATTACAAATACTAGCTAAGGAACTTTCTGCAGGACAAGTTTAATATTATAAATTAGTTAAAATACCTATAAGAACACCGGTCAGCACTGGTTCTGTCGTATAAAAATCTTTAGTTGTTACATTACAGCTAGACAAAGCTAACAGTAATGCAACTATTATAAATTTATTCAACATTGTGTTCAATGCCATAATGCTCACCATCATCATTCCTGACAACAAATTTACTACGATCACCTTTGACATATCTAGCATAACACAATAATGACCAGACCATAGCATCATAAGGATTTCTTGCTGTCTTGCAAAAGTTAAAAGCTGGGTTAGCACCCTCATAATCTGCTTTTATATTTACATTTTTTGAAAGCACAAAAGTTTCATAATCCTGACCTTTTCTGCCATTGAAAGCAATATGATCACCACCGGTAGTTTCATCTTGCATAATGTGGTCAGCACCTTGTAAGAAGCCACCACCATGAACAGTATTAAGACCATGATAAAATATCTTAATCTTCATCCATTCGTCTTCAGTAAAATCCTCGTGCTGATACCAATAATTAGTATATCCCATTATTTAATCTCCTGTATTTTAAGGGTTAATCTTCTCTGTGCATGATGCAGTATTAAATTTAAGGTGAGTGGGTCTTGCCTAGATTTCTTTTGAGCTAATTCTATTTCTTTAAACTGCTCTAAATACCAAGGCAAAACCATAAAGTTTCTAGCGATTGCTACATTTTGTTTTAATAAAAAAGTATTTTGATAATGAATGTCCATTTTAACTCCTGTAAAAATATGGGGGAAATAAATTCCCCCAGTAATTAAAAGTTATAATCATAAAATTTAGTTGGTTTATTAGATAAAGAGTATCTATTGCGATACTTATCTTTCCAGCCAAAAACAGGAGCAAAATCTTTTATTGATGGATCGTATCTATTACCAGATTTAACTAACCTAATTCTTATGGTTGGATTTGCTTCATTAGAAGTTATATCCCATTTTTGCTCATCTTGGTTTTTTACATGATGCGAAAAACCACCTTGAACAATGTCTTTTTTCCATTTTACTGGAACTGAATCCATAGCTCTGATTTCTATACATTTTTCTGAAACAACCCTAACTACCTCGTAAGGATTAATGTCTGAGTAACCAAGATGATCTGCATATTTTTCTGTGATTGTATTCAATTTAGTCTCCATTTTTTGTTGTTCGTTATTCATGCACTTAGTATTACCTAAATAAATACATAAGTAAACCCTTAAAAAGCGTTTTTAAACCTTTTTTTGATGTTTTTTTGTACTTGTGCTAATATTATTTATTCTATAAGGTGTTTTTAGGAGATCAATTTGAATAGAACACAATTTTCATCATTAATATCTAAAGGAGGTAAGAAAATGAAATATGGTAAGTCAAAGATGGTTAAACCAAAAATTAAGAAAATTAAAGGCAAGAAAAAGATGGTTAAGAAATATGGAAAATAAGGACGTCCAAGTTATTGTAACCGGTGTTTCTATGACAGGGGAGAGTCAACTAAATGAACACAATGGAATTACTCAAGAAAATAAAGAAGAACTTGAGAGAGAAGAAATCGGCACTAGCCGAGAAGATGATTGAGGGTAGAGAAACAGACTTCCAATCATATCAAAAAGACGTTGGTATAGCACAAGGTTTAGAAGATGCCTGTGTTATGATTGACGAAACTCTAATTAAATTAGACAGAGAGGATGATTAAGGCATGACTCATCAACATGAAATAGCTAAAATTTATACTGACGAAGAATCAAAAAGCACTGTAGCACAACATCAATTACCAATTCCTATGGGTTGGAAAATACTAATTCAACCAAATCAAATAAAACAACAAACTAAAGGTGGCATAATACTGCCATCAAAAGCACAAGAGAATGAAGCATACCTTACTGCTCATGGTCAAGTATGTGCAGTCGGTGAGTTGGCTTATAGAGATAGAAATACTGGTGAAAGGTGGAAACTAAGTGCCATACCTAAAGTGGGTGATCGTATTACATACGGAAAATATGCCGGTCAAAAACTGGTAATCAATGGAGTAAGGTTTCTTTTACTTAATGATGACGAGATAACATCTATCTTGCCGGATGGAGTAGAAGTTACTGCATATCTATAACAGCGAATAACTTGGAGAACGCAACCATGGAAGAAGAAAAAAATCCAGTAATGGAAGAAATAGAAAGAGAAATTGAGGTTACAAAAGCAAAAGGCAACCAAGATTTTGAAATAGAAATTGCAGAAAATCAGGAAGAAAAACCTGAACAAGAAGCTAAACCAGAGGTAGAAACTAAAGCAGATAATAATACTGCCGATAAAAACCTCACTAGACGAGTGCAGTCTAGGATAAATAAAATAGTGGCACAGAAAAAAGTCGCAGAAGATAGAGCATTAAAGCAAGAACAGGAAAATGCTGATTTAAGAGCAAGACTAGAGAAACTTGAACAAGGATCACAACAACAAGTAGCGACTGATTTCCAAAATAAATATGCACAAACAAAACAAGCACTACATACAGCAGTTGAAGAAGGTGATACAAAAGCTCAAGTAGAATTCACTGAACAACTAGCTGATATGAGAGCATATGCTAGAAATCAAGAACTACAAAAGCAAAGAATGACACAAACTCCACAACCACAACAAGTTCAACCTCAAGTTCAACAACAACCTAAACCCATACCGGCAAAAGCAAATAATTGGTGGGCAAAAAATGATTGGTTTAATCAAGAGGGATTTGAAAGAGAAAGTGCTGCAGCTAGAGCAATAGATGTACAGCTTGATCTTGAAGGACACGACAAAGAAAGTGACGATTATTACAATATGTTAAGTAGTCGTTTACAAAAGATGTTTCCTGAGTTAATATCTAGTGAGAATGTTACTGAAAGTAGACCAAAAGCAAAAAGTAGTATCGTTGCACCCTCTACAGGTGGCTCGGTTTACAAAGGTAACAGGGTTCGTATGACAGCAGATGAATTACGAATGGCTAGGGAACTTGGAATTAATGATGAAGCGAGTCTTAAAAAGTATGCAGCTGAAATTCAGAAAAGTAAAAGGAGTTAGTCATGAGTGAAAGAAATGTAAGAGCAAATGAATCCAGAGATAATGTTCGTGATGTTGAGTCAAGACCTCAAACAACATGGACACCACCAGCTTTGTTGGATGCACCGGAGCCTAGAACCGGTATGGTCCAACGATGGGTAGCTACGTCAATACAGGGAAAGGACACACCTGACAACGTCTATAAAAGGATGCGAGAAGGATGGGAAGCTAGACCTGCTAGTACTGTGAAAAATCAGTTGTTTCCGACTATTAATCACGGACAATGGGAAGGATGTATTGGGATTGAAGGTATGTTACTTTGTGAAATGCCAGTTGAAAAGCATAGATCAATGAAAGACTATCATCATAACAAATCTTTAGAGCAAAATGAATCTCTAGCCGGAGACCTTAATGCACTGGAACAAAAGACTGGACAAAGAATCTATCAAGAGAGGAAAAGTTCAGTAAGTGGTGGCAGACAAGTGGCTGTCATGGATGATTAATAACTTTTAGAAGAAGGAAACAAAAAAATGGCAAATGTTGATGCTGCTTTTGGTTTAAAACCAGTCCGTCATCTAAGTGGTAATGGTTATTCTCGTGCAAACAAATATACTATAGCTTCAGGATTAGCAGAAAACATCTTCACAGGTGATGCTGTTATTCTAATAGCAGATGGTGTTTTAACACCCCATACTGCTACAGAAGTTAATAATATAGGTGTTTTTGCTGGAGTATCTTACACTGCGACAGATGGCTCTTACGTTTATTCACAATATTGGCCATCAGGCACAGTTGCGACTGATATAGTTGCTTATGTGTATGATGATCCATATACAGTGTTCAAAGCACAATCTGCAGGTACACCTGCCCAGACTAACATAGGTAACTGTTGTGACCTAGTTGCTGGTGCTGGTTCTACTACTACAGGTCGTTCTGGCTTTGAATTATCAGGCACAATGTCAAATGGCACAGCTACAGCAAAGATTATTGGTCTTTATGAAGCTGCAGACAATGCTTTTGGCACTAATGCAGTAATGGAAGTACTTATCAATGAGCATCTGCTCAAAGATAGTGCCGGAATATAGGGAGATTTAAACAATGGCTATGAATAGAGCACAATTTGCAAAAATGCTTGAGCCGGGATTGAACACCCTTTTCGGCTTAGAGTACGACAGTTATCCACCGGAGTACACTCCAGTCTTTGAAAGCAACACATCTCAAAAAGCATTTGAGGAAGATGTATTGTTAACAGGATTTGGTCTTGCTCCTACAAAAGATGAAGGTGCTGGTGTTAGTTATGATGCAGCTTCACAACAGTTTACTGCTAGATACCAGCATGAAACTATCGCTTTAGCATTTTCAGTCACTGAAGAAGCTGAAGAAGATGGATTATATGGTTCTATCGCTTCACGTTATACAAAGGCACTTGCTAGGTCTATGGCTTCTACTAAAGAAATCAAAGCAGCAAATGTTTTAAATAATGCGACAAGTACAACTGGTGGTGATGGTGTTTCTTTACTGAGTACTGCACACCCAACTCAAAATGGTAACCAAAGTAACACTTTGGCAACTGCAGCAGATTTATCAGAAACTTCTTTAGAAAGTATGCTGATTAATATTGCTGACATGAAAGATGATCGTGGTCTTAGGATCGCAGCACAAGGAACAATGTTGATTATTCCTACTGCTTATTCTTTCGTTGCAGAAAGATTACTTGAAAGTCAATTAAGAACTGGCACATCAGACAATGACCTTAATGCGATTAGATCAGGTGGGTATTTACCACAGGGTTATCACGTTATGAGAAGATTGACTGATAGCGATGCTTTCTTTATCAAAACTGACGTTGCTGACGGATTAAAAATGTTCCAAAGAAGTCCTATGAAAAAAGGCATGGAAGGTGATTTTGAAACCGGTAATGTACGTTACAAGGTAAGAGAAAGATATTCTTTCGGTTTTACTGATTGGAGAGGCATTTTCGGTACAGAAGGTGCAGCTTAAAAATTAAGATAGAGGAGGGGAAAACTCCTCCTCTAAACCCTGATTGCTTACGAGCAAACTAACCCAAGACAGGAGATATACATGGGTACATCAACTTTTAGTGGTTCATTACGATCACAAGACAGCCTTAAACTTGTTAGTAAAAATTCTACAACAGGTCTTATCCAAGACAGAACATTACATGGTAATGCAGCAAAAGATACTCGCAGATATTATTTAGAAGAATGGTTTACACAGCTACCTAAATTAAATGCTGTAAATATTATTGATCCTGATGCTGACGATGCAGCAGCACTTGCACTCCATGTTTTAGCAAATAAAAACTTTGAGGTATTAGGCACTAATATGACAAGTGCTTTGTCTACAAGGAATGCTACAGCAGCAGGTATAACATTAACCACAGCTGGTGCTGACCAAGACCAAGCATTACTTTTACCTCATCTAGACAGTAATCAAACTGGTTGGACAGGAACTAAGTGGGGAACAGAAAACCAAACAGTTTGGGAGTGTTCAATTAATACAAATGCTATTGACAATCAAAAATTATGGGCAGGTCTGAAGCTAACAAATGATCAACTTGTAGCAACTGATGATGACCAAGCATTTTTTAAGTTTCAAACTGATGCGACAAACTCTGAAGCATTTACTGACTTCACTAAGTGGCATTTTGTACATAGTATAGGTGGTACTGATTTTATAAGTGTTTTACCAATTACAGTAGCAGCAAACACTATTTATCATTTTAAAATTGAAATAGATTCAGCTAGAAAGTTATCTATTTTTGTTGATGGTATACAGTATAATATTACAACTACATCTGGTTCAACTGGTGGAACTGCTGTAACAAGTGGAACAACTAAATCAGGTGCTATGACTGATGATGTTGATTTAATACCTTATATCGGTATTGAAGCAGGAGCAGCAGCAGCCGAAGCAGTAGATGTACATTATCAGTGCATTAGCAGAACTATATTTGAATAAAATATAATGGGGGATTAATTTCCCCCACTTTTATAAGGAGATTTTTATGGGTTATGAAACCGATGTCAGTGCCTTAACAGTTAGTGATGAAAATGCTTCAGATGATGATAGGCTAGTTACTGCAGCTAGACCTGATACTTCTGCAACTATGGCTAACACTACATTTGCTGGAGGTGCAGCTAGAAATGTTATTGTGACTACAACTGGTACTGGAGATAATGCAAAAACAAATACCATTACTGGTACAGATGTTTTTGGTAATGCACAAACTGAAGTGATTACATCAACAGGTAGTGCAGAAGCAGTAGCTGGTACTAAATTGTTTTTAACAGTGTCAGCAGTAGAAAGTTCAGCAAAGTTTGCAGCTAATATAAAAGTGGGTTCAGGCACTTTATGTGGTCAAGCTATAGGTGGTGGTGCAAGAGTCCGGCTCAAGGGTATGTCAATAGTGTCCGGTGGTACAGCTGGTACTATATCTTTCTTCAATGGCTCACCTGAAACAGGAACTGCATTATTCACAGCTAGAACTATAGGAACTGCTAACGATACTGTAGATAGAACAATACCGGAATCAGGGATATTATTTGGTAGTGGTATGAGTGTTTCATATACAGTAGACCATGCAGATATGATGACATTCTTCTTTACATAAGGATTAATTATGGCAACAAGTGGAACAGTTACTTTTAGACCCAATGTTGAAGAAGTTATAGCAGAGTCATTTGAAAGATGTGGTATAGATCCACAAACAAGGACAGGTGATCATGCTAGGTCTGCAAGAAGAAGTTTAAATCTGCTTTTTTCAGAGTTTGCTAATCGTGGTATTAACTATTGGACAGTAACTCAAAACACATTGACGTTAGTTAGTGGCACAGCTAATTATACTTTGCCGGTAGGAACGATTGATATACTTGATGTAGTCGTTAGAGATAGCACATCTAATACAGATCAGATAATCAATACCATTACATTGCAAGAATATAATCAAATACCTAATAAAACAAATGCAGGTAAACCAAGTCAATATATGATTGATAGACAATACACACCTGTTATTTATTTATGGTCTGTGCCAAATGTATCTACATTGTCGTTAGTCTATTGGGCGATGAATCAACAAGAGGACATTACTGCATCAAACCAAGATACAGATATACCTTATCGTTGGAGTGATACCATATGTGCTGGATTATCGGCAAAATTAGCTATGAAATATGCACCAGACAAGTTTCAAATGTTAAATGAAATGTATGAAAGATCATTTAGCTTTGCAGCATCTAGTGATAATGATGGTGTAAGTTTACGAGTGCAACCAACAGCATTGAACATAATCTAATGGCAAAATATGCAACAGGAAAAAAATCAAAAGCTATAAGTGATATAAGTGGATTTAAAGTCAATTATACATCACTTAAAACAACCTATGACAATTTAAGAGTTGAGCCAGAAGAATTTGATCCTAAACACCCACAATTAACACCGGCAAAAAATGTTGTTGATGCAACAGCTTTATTCCAGCCAAGACCAGATAATGCCGAAGAAAATGTGAAATTACATCTGGGTTTCACTCAAGATATTTTTGCAAGTAAAATTGAAAAATCACAAAAAGGCATAGGAGTTAAGGGTAAAGGGTTTGTAGAAAATCTATCTGGTTTTAATTTTAATTTTGGTGCAGATGTTACTGGCTTGGCAGGTACTCTTGCTTTAGGCACTTTTGTTATAAACTCACAAATATCAGAAGAAGAAGCCATTGGTAGTGGTGCAGTCGGTGTAGTAAATTACAAAGTCAATACTTTAACAATTACAGTTGTATCAGGCAATCCTTCCAATCACCCATACTACAATGTAGGCTCAACTAATAAATTTGCAATAGGTGGCTCAACTGCTACTGCTGATGTTGAAGTTGATTTAATAGAAGGCAATACTTATAGATTTGACCAATCAGATAGTTCAAACTCTGGACACCCATTAAGATTTTCAACAACAGCAAATGGAACTCATGGTAGTGGAAGTGAATATACGACCGGTGTTACTACTAATGGAACTGCAGGATCAAGTGGAGCATATACGGAAATAGTAGTTGCCACTGGTGCACCTACACTTTATTATTATTGTACTAATCATAGTGCGATGGGTTGGACTGCTAATACTCCTGTAGGTAGTGTTGGAGTTGCATTGAGTATAACTGAAACTGGTGTAGCAGGTACAGCTGGAATAGGAAGCTCAACATTAGTCGCTAATCCAGTAGCTACCGGTGTGGCTGGTACAGGTGCAGTAGGTACAGAAGCAATTAATATCGGTGGTTGGGGTAATGAAGCATGGGGTGATGGAACATGGGGTGATGGATAATGAATTATGCGAGTTTAGTTTCACAAATACAAAATTTCACTGAAGACGATAGTACCGAGCTATCTAATTCTATAAATGACATAATTGCACAGGCAGAGGAAATGATTTTCCAGAGATTACCTAGTTTGCCATGTTTTAGACAGGTCGCTACTGGTAATTTTGTTATCGGTACATTTGAATATACAGTCCCAAGTGCAAGAATGATAAGACAAGTGTCAGTAACAGATAGCGATAGTAATATATCTTTTCTTGACCACAGGATTGATAGTTATTTAAGAGATTACCACCCTAAAACAAGCACGACATCTACACCAGAAATGTATGCAACAAAAAATGCAACAACATCTGGTATTATTATTACATTAGCACCGACTCCAAGTGCTACATTAGCATATCAAGTTGATTTTATTGCACCTGTTACCGGTTTATCATCAAGTAATACAACGACTTGGTTAGGAGATAATGCAGAAAATGTTTTATTGAATGCAGCCCTGTTTGAAACTTCTACTTTCCTAAAAGCTGAAGAAATGGTAAAACTATATAAGGGCAAATTTGATGAAGCTATTGCATTGTTTCAACAAGAAATGGGTAGAAACTATACAGCAGAATATAACGCAGGAATATAAGGAGTTAATATGTCAATATCTCAAGCAATGTGTACATCTTTTAAATCAGAAATATTAGATGAACAACATGATTTAATAGCTGATACAATCAAAATAGCATTATTTACAAGTTCAGCTAGTTTAGGTGCAGGAACAACTGCTTATTCAACAAGCAATGAAATAAGTGGTACAGGATATACTGCAGGTGGTGAAACATTAGGAAGTAAAGCAATTACAACTCACGGAACATCTGTTTGTTTTGATTTTGCTGATCCAACTTGGACTTCGGCAACATTTACTGCAAATGGTGCTTTGATATACAATGACACCAATGGCGATAAGGCAATAGCAGTTTTGGCTTTTGGTGGTGATTTTACAGTTGCCGGTGGAACATTTCAGATAGTTCTGCCAACAGCAGGAACAAGTGGAATAATTAGAATAGATTAGGAGTTTAATAAATGGCTAGTACCTATGTAAATGACCTCAGATTAAATGAATTAGCAACTGGTGATGGCAGTGGTACTTGGGGTACGACTACCAACACAAACCTTGAACTTATAGCAGAAGCACTAGGGTTTGACACAGAAGCCATAACCACTAATGCAGACACACATACAAGCACAGTCGCTGATGGTGCAACAGACCCAGTTAGGTCTATGTATGTAAAATATACTGGAACACTAGACAGTGCTTGTACTATCACTATTGCACCCAACACAATAAAAAGAGTTCATATTATTGAAAATGGTACAAGTGGATCACAAAATATAATTATTAGTCAAGGTTCAGGAGCAAATGTAACAATACCAGCAGGTGATTGTAAGCTATTGTATCTTGATGGTGCTGGAAGTGGTGCAGCAGTCGTAGATGCCTTTGCATCATTAAGTGTAGTTGATCTGAAAGTACAAGATGATTTAAGTTTTACAAGTGATAGTGCAGTAGTATCGTTTGGTGCTGATGCAGATACAACATTAACTCACACAGATGGAACCGGTCTAACTTTAAACAGTACAAACAAGCTATGTTTCAATGATGCTAGTCAATTTATTCAAGGTGCAAGTGCTACAGTCTTAGATATTGCAGCAACAGACACTATTGAACTGACTGCCACTACAACTGCTATTGTTGGTAATCAAACTGTTTCTGGAACATTAGTATCAACAGGCAAGATCACATCTGATGCAGGTATAGATATTGATAATTTTAATATTGATGGCACAACTATAGCATTATCGTCTGGTGATTTAACTGTAGATGTAGCAGGAGATATAATTTTAAATGCAGATGGTGATGATTTTAAATTTCAAAATGCCAGTGTAAATTTACTTACTATAACAAACAGTTCAAGTGATGCAGTCATTAAACCAGCTACAGATGCAAAAGATATTATATTCCAACAATTTGATGGTACAGCAGTGATGACTGTAGAAGATAATGTTTCTTTAGCAATCAACAATGATATTACAGTCGCTGGTAGGGCATCTGGTCATGTTACCACAGACAATGATGGTAGTTTTGATCTAGCAGTAGGAAATGATTTTATTTGCACAAGTGGTGGTAATTTAGCAATAACATTTACAAATGCAGCAGCAGGTCAATCTGGAAATATAAAATTTGTTAATGGTAGTAATCATACAATAACTGCTCATGCTAGTGTGGCAATAAACGCAGATGTACTGACTACAATAAGTGCAAGTGGCACATACCATTTAGCTTACTTTTGTAGTGCAGCAAGTGGTAACGATACAATATTAGTTTCAGCTTCAGCGATACTAACATAGGAACACAGTATGAGTGTAATAAAAGCAAATGGTGCAGGTTCAGGAGCAAGTGGTTTCTACAAAGGTGTTGCTACACAGTCATTAAGGTTTGAAGATGGTAGTAGCACATACTTAACTAAAACATTTGGCTCTGATGGAACTGGTAGTGGAGCAACTTGTACAATTTCTTGCTGGGTTAAAAGGGCAAATATATCTAATAATGACCAATGGTTTTTTACTGCTGGTGCATCAAGTCCTGCTTGGCTATTAGGGTTTAGAACTGCCGACACTTTAGTTTTTGGTGATGATGATGGTAATCCTAAAGTTACTGTAACTGATAGGGTTTTTAGAGATACATCAGCTTGGTATCATATTGTACTAACAGTAAAAACTTCTGAATCTGATAATGCTAATAAATACAAAATATATGTCAATGGTGAATTGCAAGCTACAACTTTTAGTGGTACTGCAGCAGATACTCTTTTTGGTGCAAACGTAGTGCATAATATAGGTAGATACCCAACTGGGTCAACTTATGTAGATTTATATATGTCTGAATTAAATTTTGTAGATGGTTTAGCATTAGATGCTAGTTATTTTGGAGAAACAAAAAATGGTGTCTGGATACCAAAAGAGCCTGATGTAAGTGAATATGGAACTAACGGCTTCAGATTTAAGTTTGACCAAGTAGGAGTAGGCACAGCATCAACATCAACAATAGGTGCTGATACAAGTGGTAATAATAATCATTTTACATCTAGTGGTATAGTCGCAT
>Ga0209337_1000521_pt1 | contig 31090 bp, 31 predicted proteins | sample LinPmetageLP53_FD_184044 | JGI IMG/M metagenome (GOLD analysis project Ga0209337, IMG submission 184044) | Marine viral communities from the Pacific Ocean - LP-53 (SPAdes) (version 2) | ecosystem: Environmental > Aquatic > Marine > Oceanic | place: Pacific Ocean | collected 2010-02-08 | reverse complement strand
TAGTATTCATATGCCTTAAACTTCTGTTCGAGCTCTTCCGCTTTCTTAATAGATTGAGTTATATTATTTTTAGTTGATAAAGCAACTTCTATAGCTCCATGAAGTGTCATAAACTCTTCATCTACGCCAACCTTAGCATCAGACAATTCATCCATCTTAATACTTAACTCATTAATTTGTTCGTTAGTTTTTATATTATGTACAATAGCTTTTTTATTTTCATGATATTTTTTAATATCTAATTCAATACTATACTGCATTTGTTGAATTTTATCACGCTTTTCTCTAGCTTGATAATATGCTATCCTACCTACATTTCGTTCTTTTTCTATAGTTGCTAGTAAGTTATTAATCTTAATAATTTTATTATAATCTACTTCTATATCAGAATTTTGTAATATAAAATTATTACTATCTTTAATTTTTTGTATTACTATATCTGCTTTTTTCTTATCTTGATCTAGACTTAATTTAGTTTCATTTGCAATCTTTATAGATTCACTTTCACGTTCTTTACAGAACTCACAATTAGGATCATATTGGTTATTAGTAGATTCTAATTTTTCTAACTTATACTTAACATCTACTTTTATCCGGTCCCGTTCAGCTGTAAATTCTTTAACTTCCTCCTTTCGCTCACTTACTGCAGTATATATATCTTCTACTTCTTGTATATCATACCCCTCTAATATAGTGTTTGCTTTACTAATTTTTTCTTTATTTTCAACTGCAATATTTTCATCTGAATGCAATCTATCATTTATAGCTTCTATTTGTTTACTATAATTTTCATATTGCTGGTCCATAGAATCAATATCTTGATTAACTGATTCCAACTCTATTATTTTGGATTGAAGTGCTGTAATACGTTTGTTTAATGTATTAACCTTACCTGTTAAAGAGGTTGAGTTCTTTTTTACTTCCTGCTTGCGTTCACGTTTTATTTCTAGTTCAGTTTCTGCGTCAGCTAATTGTTGAGTAAAGTCATTCTTTTTAAAATCTTTTAATAGTGCACTAACATCTTTTATTTCATCTAAAGAAGCTCTATATAGCTCATCAAATACTTTAATATCTAAAAATTGAGCAAGTAGATCTTTCCTCTCAAATTGAGACATATCTATAAATCCTGTATTGTTATTCTGTACTGATAATGCTGTTAGAATAAAATCTTCGAAATGACCAACATAAGAACTGATAATTTTATTAGTATCGTATCTTGCTTCTCCATTTAATGATACTTCATTACCCTGCTCATCTAGAGTCCAAAAGTTTACTTTAACTGAATATTTTCCTTCCTTCCAACCCTTTAACCCTTTACTACCATTACGTTCAATAAAATAATCCTGACCATCGATTTTAAAGTGTAGTTTACAATGAAAGGTATTTTTTTCACTATTCATGACATCTCTAGCTTGAGATGATCTACTACATTTATCAAACAAGCAATAAGTTAAAGCGTCTAGTAGAGCACTCTTACCTGCTGCATTCGGAGCAAATAATCCGTAAGCTCCTTTCATTTTAGAAAAATCTACTGAATTACCTGTACCATAACTAAACATATTACTAAATTGAAAGTTCATAGGCTTCCAAGTTAAGTTTCTGAACCCCTCTACTTGCGGTATAGTACTGTTTAAGTCTTTATTAATTTTTTTAATAGTCTTAATAGTCTCATCTTCTAATACAAAATTCCTTTCTAGATAATCTACTATAAGTTTATTTTGGTAATTTGCATCTCGAACATCACCTATACCTGCATCTTTTGCGTTTCTATCACCACTACGTTGATCTGATAATCTATCTGTTCGTATTATTGCAACATCTTTTAATTTAGAAGTTTTTCTTATTTTAGCTAGAATTTTCTTAAGCTGCGACTCTTCAGTTTTAGCTACTTTAATTCTCATTCTAGGATACTTAGGTAATGGTATTTCATTTTTTATTTTACCATTTTCTATCTCTAAAGTAACGTACGCATAATCGTTTTCTATTATCCTATACTCTGGTCTACGCTTAGGAGCATCCCATTTAATGTATCCATGATTAGTTGGATGCTCACCCCAATTCTGACATACCAGAGAACCTGCGTACGCAATTGTTTTTTGTTTGTTAAGGTATTGTTGCTTATGTATATCACCTAACAGGACCATATCGTATCCGTTGAATATATCAGTCGTTACTTCACCAGGTAATTTGAATCCTACATCAGTAGTTGCACTCTCTACAGAGCCATGGTACAGAGCAATTTTAGTTTTATCGGTTTTTATATTTTTAGATAATATATAATCTTCTGGATCATTAAAAACTGACATAACATTGAATACACAATCAGCTATCTCATATAAACCGTTATCTTTAAGATAATAAAAATTATCTAAATGTAAAGAATCTACTATAGGTGATAATGCATCTAATCTATTTTTATTATTAAGATTACAGTCATGGTTACCAGCTATAAGTATAGTTGGTGCTATCTTGCTTAATTTAGTAAATAATTCAGAAGTCATCTCAATTAACTCAGGACTCATCTCTGTTTTAGCATGAGCTATATCACCCGCTAGATATATTAAAGAATTTTCTGGTAGATTATCTTTAAGATCTTTATATAGTTTTCTAAATACTTGCTTGTATTCTCTATGACGTCTTAAATTTCTTATATGCACATCTGCGATATGTGCTATACATTGTATATTATCAAAACCGATATTTACCTTGTTCAAATCATCTTCTCCTTAATTTTCATTTCCATTAGCTTATAAGAGGTTAAGCTAACACTATTTTGAATTATTGTATTTATATTAGAAAATCCTAAATCACTAGGATCATCGTCGTCTAAATTAATTAATGTAACTGCTATTCCATTATTAATAAAATACTCACAGCTCTGCAATGCCTTTGAGCGAGCATCTTTATCTAAAGCTATATTAATATTTTTTACATTATTCTCTACTACTGCTTTTTTAAGTTTTTCTAAAACTATTTTACCAAATAACGGTATAGCATTCCGTTTTACTGCTAGCGCGTCGAATACACCTTCAACTACAGTTATAGGTTCTTTCCAATTTATATATAATTCAAACCCTATAATATCCTTAGATACTTTAGGATTTTTATGCTTGAAACTTGAGTCATTATAATACGATCTACCTGTAAAAAAGTTTAGTACTCCATCTTTATCGTAGCTCGGTATTATAACCATTTTACTGTACGGTCCTGTTTCGCAGTACCCTATATTATATCTTAATATATCTTCACGAGATATACCTCGTTTTTTCAGATATCTTAAAGCATTCCAAAATTCCGGATTACTGTTATCTACCTGTAAAAATGATTTAAATTCTTGAGGTAGAGTTAAATCATCATATGATTTTTTAACTGCTGTTGTTGGTATATATCCTGTAAACTGTTGAAGCTTTTCTATATGCATTTTAGATGCTTTAAGCTTTTTAAACAGGTGATATAAGCTTCTACCTTTTACTCCACACACCCAACATTGCCACATTTGAGTGCGTAAATTTACTTGTAATTTCTTTTTAGAATGGTGACAGAACGCACAATGAAATGCTACTTCATCATTTTGTAGCGGTCTACCTCTATTTAATAAAGACTCTAGTAATGTTTGGAGTTTTTTAAGCATATAATAATATACGAAAATAATCTAGAAAAACAAACTTATTTAGTTACTTTTCTTGATACCAAGCGGTCGGGATAGTCTTACTTGCCCACTTTATTTCATGCTTGTCACAAAAACTAGCGTATGTTGTTTTACTACCCTTACGTATTTTTCCGTTTGAATTTTGAAATACCATTCGTATGTCTAATTCAGGATGCTGCTTTTTTATTAGTAAATGTTTCTTACGATCTTCTAAAACCCATCGACCTTTTGTTTCAACTAATATACCATTAGGTAAAGTAAAATCTATTGTATAAGTGTGATTAGTTTCAGGTTTAATATAACCAATAACAGTAGTTTCGTATTTAAAGTTAATTTTTGCTTCAGTAAGTTGATCAGCTACTGTGTGTTCGAATCCGCTTCGATAACCATGCTTAATAGCGTTTGCTCTTGCTTTTGAAATTTTTCTTGCCATAACTTATTATATAATAAATAGGTTAACTACCTATCAAACCTTACTACAAACGTCATATCAACGTTTTGAAGTTTTTGGAGAGGTTTAGCTAGCTTAGCTACCGCTAACATTCTACCGAATTCATCATACAAGCCTACTGTTGTTAAGTATGGATTAAATTCTGGTTTAGTTGCAAACTCTCTCAATTCTTCAGAGTTAGTAACATTACCGCACTCATCTATTATAGGTTTTAACAAAGTAGGGTTTAATGATAAATTAAAATCAGAAGCTTTAGTGTGACATTTAATTTTATGTTCATAAATTCGTCTAGTATTTTTTAATGATAATTTAAAGTTTTCACTAAAAATAGCAGCTGATGGATTTCCTACAGTAGCTGTACCTTCATGTAAGGATCCAGAATAATATCTTGGATAATTTGTATTAGTTAATGATAGTAGCCCTTGTTCATAAAAAGTATTACCTACAACATCTTCTTGATAAGCCGTTGAATCTTTCCAGCTATTATCATATAAAGATAAAACTTGACCTTCGGTTAGCGAGGTGTTATAAAAGCGTATTTCATCTAAAGAACCACTAAACGGTTTAACTGGGTAAGGGAACGTATGAGTTATGTTAGAACCAGTTACCCAACCAGATCCGTCATCACCTAAAAATATATCTGATTTATTGTCTGTACACCCTAGTGAGTCAATTACAGTAGTATCAAGTTTACCGTTTATCCATAAGTTAAGACTAGCTCCTGCTTTTTCTAATACTATATGATTATCTACTAAAGGTGATAGTGGTATAGATGATTCAAGCACTGTTGTTTTTTTACCATCAGAGCGTCTTACTACTATAGTATTTATTTTATTAGTTTTACAGTATTCTATATCTTCACCATCTTGTTGAAAGTGTGTATTTTTTAACTCTATATTGTAAGGGTAAACATTATTAACACCTTTATGTGAAAATTCTTCAAAGTACTGACCAGATGAATTGTCTAATTTAGATATATTGCTTAACCCGGTTTTAGTTATTAAAGTTACATAATCTCTACCTGCAGTAGAACCAGATATCATATTAAAACAAGGTATTCTAGTACCCCCTGCATTACCTCCAGCTCCTGTAGTCTCGTAGCGTTCAGTCCGTAATATTGTATTAACTCCTGGTATTTGATTTTCTGGTATTTTTACCCAGAAGCTTATTGCGAATCCTCTAGGGTGACCTAAATTTAATTTAGTATGATGAGGTATCTTTACACTACCGCTATTATTAAATTGAGCTCGAATTCCTGATTGTACTGATGATTGATAGTAATTTATAGAGTCAGCTGAACGTATTGAACCGCTTTGAGCAAACACCGCTATACCAGGAGTGTACTTTACTTTATCAGATATTCCATGATTCTCATATGTAGATAAATCTTTAACTTTTGTAGGACCTAAACCATCATGCAATAATATATCAGTAGAGCCGCTTGTTTGATTCAATATTGTAAATAACTCATTAAATCCATAGTACCCTACTAAATTACTCTCACTTACAAAATTATTAGAATCTATACCTTTATCTATAAAATTACCGTAACCATCATCTAACAAATCAAATGAAGCAGTCATAGGTGCTATTTGATCTAAACGTAAATAAGGGTGATGATATAAGGTTGTTAAATGTGTATCAGTTAATGAAGATTCATAAAATCTTATATCATCCATTGATCCAGTAAACGCATTCATTTTTGTATCAGCTCCAGGGTTAGCATTTTGAGCTGCTCCAAGTGAATAAGAGCCAGATGCACCTACATATAAACTTCTATCATATTGTATAGAAGAGGTAACTGCACGATATATTTCGTTTGACCATGAATGTGATGGTAAGTTAGCTGTGCCAGGCTCAATAGACTGAGTTGCGTAACCTACTTGTTTTATTACAGTATACCCTCTATGATTGTTAGGGTCAGGTCTAAAAATACGTAGAGTGGTTTTAGCTGGTGAATGACCCCAAGGTGGTAGTTCTTGGTATTGAGATCCTGAAGTACCTAAGAATGCATCACCGGGCCAAAATTCTTGTTGTACACTTATTAAATTCCATGAACCTGTAGCTAAACCAAATCCTTTATCTATAGCAGCTTGTATTGTACCATCAGTTGCATTTGATCCTGTAGCTCCCCAGTGCATTTGTAGGGGTAGTAAGCCTTTAGGATTATTTGTGTAACTATCATATGAACTTGTCAGCATATTTAATTCAAAATATGCATTTTTATCTCTAGTAATAATAGTGCTTTGACCAGGAGCACCTGTAACTTTATTTGGCATTTCATTCCAGTCTGGTGGATTTACCCACATAGTAATATTATATACAGGCATTCCGTGAGATGCATTATTACCTAATGCTTGACCTCCTTCATAAGTCCACCAGTTAGCTACATTTGAACCTGTAAAATCGCTCGCTGGTTTTAATCGTAGCCCGTTACCTGCATTGTACGAGTGAGTAAGCTCACTCCCTGGCCTACCATTAACAGTATTATATTCATGAACTTTAAATAAAATACTACCAGTTCCTACCAAAGCTTGTGACCCAGTTAATATTTTAAATCCTGCACCATGAGTTGGTATAGAGCTTGTTGCTTGCTGTAGTGTAGTGGTTCCGTACACATCTACTAACCCACTTTGAGAGCTTTCAAACTCCCAATGGTTAGCTATCAGAGGCGGGGTATTATACACTGTAGAAGAAGCAGTTATCAGTTTTTCTCGCTCAAGAGGTAGAGTTTCTATAAAATGATCTTTAAATGATATTGAACCAGATAAGATTCGCAAATCATATATAGTAGAAGGTACTGATATTATGTGAGCTTTTTCTCCTAAAAAACGAGTTTCTTTTTCAGGTAAATTACCACCAAAATTTTTATTAGGATTATCTGGATTTTTATAATATAAATGATTTACACTATCATATATTATACTTTTATAAGTACCGTTTAAATTAGTCTGCTCATCAGCTAAACTTTTTCCACGTATTGGATCTGCAAAACTATATGAGTGATAAGTAGCACCTAAAATCTGTACACCGAATGAACTGCTGTAATTAGCTGAATCAAGGACATACTCCTTGTTCACATCAAACGGTGTAATTGTAATATCGTTGTTATCTATTTTTTTAAATACTGACATATAATTCTATTATATAATAATAAACCCTCTATAATAAATATAAAGGGTTTATATATTTAGGCTATTATCTAGTCAAGTAAATATTAAAAATCAAGTTTAACCTTTATAAGTGATTCACGGTCAAAAGATTTAATTAACGGTTTACTTAATTTAGCAGTTGCCAACAATTCTTGTCTATCATTATATAATCCAACTGTAGTGATATAAGTTTTTGGATCTTTAATCATTGTAGGGTGACGTAAAGCACCTAAAGAACCGGTTGAAAATGTAGGATTATTACTAAAATTATAATCTGCATTCTTAACCCTTACATAGTAAAATGTTGATGTAACTTCTTCTTCATTTCTTGCTGCAAAACCATAATTAGAGTTATAAGCTGCTGCTCCTGATATTGCAGTAAATAGCATTGCGTTATATTGATTATTTGTATTTGAAGCAGTTACAACACCTGTAGGTGTAATTCCGCGTTCTTTTAACCTTCCTGGATTAAGAACTATTATACCTAGATCAGGGTAAACCAATCCATAACCACCTGTTACACCATCATCGTCGGTTGTTAATTCACCACCAGCTATAGTACCACTAACTACACTATATACTCGTTGACCGTCCTGTATCGATGCGTCCTTACCACCACTATTATCTATTAGCTTAGTAATGTTACCACCTGTAGTAGAAATACCACTTCCGCTCAATACTAATTCCCAGTTACCTGGATCTAATTTTTCTTTTAATCTAGCTCGTTGAAAGTTTATAGCTAATATATGCTCTTCATCTACCTTGTTATCAAAAGTAAATGTATTATCTCCTGGAGCTAAAAGAAGGTTTTTATATTGAGTGTAAATTGCTTTAGTTGGAAAATCTTCATTAGTAATTATACTACCACTACCTTGTTTATGTCCATAAGCTATAGCAAACTGTACTGAGGAACCAACTGATACTGAAGAGCTATTGTATACATCCCAGTAGTATCTCCCTGCATTAGAAGATGTTTGAGCTGATGATGTATGAAACGTTGCAATTTCACCTGTTCCGTTAGACCATATACCTGCAGTAACCTTTTCTTTTCTATTAGATATAACATCATTACCTACATCAAATCTAGAGTAGATTTTACCTGTAGTAGTTTTTTGCTCTAGTGCATCTCTTTCACGAACTATTTGAGTAGCTAATTTTTGAGCTTCTCGAATTATCGCACCTTGTGCTGAATCTTGTGTAGAAGGTAATCCATCAGCTTGCCGTTTTTCTTCTTGAAGCTGGTTTTTAATCGCTTCTACTTCTGCAATTTCTTTTTCTATTTGAGCTTTAGTTTTTTTAGCCATTTTTATTCCCTATTTTAAAGATCACCGCCTGATGTTGCGACTTGTTGTTTGTTAACAGTTACTGTTACAGTTGCTCTACCACCAGTCTCGTTACCTATAATTGTTAAGGTAGCAGTTTTTGATTGTATTGGTTGATTCTTTGCTACTATTCTAAAGCTAAATCCAACTGCAGAAACTGATTGAGCTGACTCATCATCTCCTACAAAGGTAGGAACTGTTGCTCCTTGCATTAATACACTTTTAACTGCAGTACCAACTTCTAGAAAAGCTACATCACTATTAGATAAAATAGCTGTATAACCTAGTGTTGAATTACCACCTTCAAAGTTAGAAGTATTTGGTGATACATCTACTGCATCTCCTCCTGCTACTAAAGTAATTGTAGAGTTAGGTACTGTTATAACCGGTATACGTGTAGTGCTTTTTCTTAAAGTTACTAACTTATACTTCATTGTTTGTGTCTCATCTGGAATAGCTTCTATTAATGGCATATTATCTATTGCAATACCGTAATAGTTGCTGCCAAGAGAGTGTGCTGGGTTCCATAATGAATAATCAATTTCGTCATCAGCTAGTGCAAATTGAGTGATTTTAAATTCATCAGCTCCTTTAGCTAAAATTTCACGTCCTTTCTTTGTAAGAATTGCGTCCACCGTAATTGATGTGTTGTCTAAATATCCCATAATTGTTTCCCTTTATATTCTTTGTCTTTAATAAATATGATTAAACATTAAAAACTGTTGTTTTTTTATTCAATAGTTAAGTTTCCTCTAAAAGAAGGATCAGAAGTTATAATTTGATTTGGATCTCCTATAGTAAATGAAACTACTGGTCCGTTATCGGGCGTCTCTTTACTATTAATATTAAAATCTGGAGCTGTTACTTGAGTTCCAGCATGTCTAGTTCTATCAGTACCTGTAGTTCCACCTAAATTATAATCAGATACTTCTGCATAAACTAATGAATGGCTAAATGCAAATTTGTTAAACGATCTACCATCTTCGAATGCTTTACCTAATGAAGCACTCTTCATTGTATCTAAAACTGAACCATTACCTTTATAAAAGTATTTGGTAGTTTTTCTAAATTCTGACTTACGGTAATCACATATATGTACCATGCTTGCTGAAGAAATATACCCTGGTGTTTGTACTTTAATAAATTTACCAGTTGAGGTATTGTAGCCAGTAGAGGTAAAGCTAGAGCTTTTTCTCAAGCTAGTAAAACTATATTGAGATGATGATACTTTATTTGTAACCCGTATACTTCCATTAATAGGTTCTGAAGTTGATCCATTAGAAGGTGCTGTATAAAAAGAATGACCAAACTGTATATGTGAAGGTACTGTACTTGTAGTTCTCTGATCTTTACGCTCTTTAGCTGCTTGATATTCCACTGTATTTTTACCTAAGCTTTTAGCATTAGTATTAGATAATACTATAATAGGTGCATCACTTGAACCAATTACTGCATCAACTGTAGTTGTATTTTGAACAAACTCAGATTTAGCTAAAGGTGTACTCTGTTGAGTAACCGCACTAAAAGATTTCATTACAGAATTAAGTGGAGCTACTTGTTTAATATTAATCTTGAACGGCTTCTTTTGAGGTTTACCTATTTTAGCTACTAAAACTTGAGGGGGTAGTTGATACCCTAACTGAGTAACTCTAGGTTTATTTACTAACGGTGTAGTTAATTGTTGAGGTTTAGCTAATTGAGCAGATGTTAAAGCTATAGGAGCTGGACTACCATCTCCGGATATAGAAATTCTACCCGGTGGTGATATTTTTGAACGCTCTATAAAGTGAGGTTCGATCACTACTCCTAAATCAGCATTAGCTCTAGCTGGTATAAGTTTTTTTAACATTGTAAATAATGACATATCATATAATTTTAATTCGTTAAGATAAGTCATTTGGTTAATACTTCGATTGTATTTTTTCCAATAGGTATTATTAAAATTAAATAAATCTATATACTCAGATTCGTACGCTTGTTTTGGATCCCCTATAAAATTATCTAAAGGTGCTCGACCAATATGATCAAATATATCTTTATTAATTTGATCTGTTGGTGAAAAATATATACCAAGATTATTACTATCTAAAGCATATTTATCACTACTAGGTTTTTCAGCTCTACCTTCAGCACTTAAGTGTCTTAAAAGTTTGTTTTCTTCAGTTCTAACTTTATTACTAGTATAACTGTTTGGTCCTAATTCAGGAGTATTAATGTTATAGTATTCCTCTGTAAAATCATACGGTATACTATCAGGGTAGTTAATAGTTGAACCTGATACGGAGTATAGTCTAGAGCTATCCCAATAAGTATATTTATTTCGTTGATCAGGTTGTACGCTAATTAATGCTTTAGATGACGTCTCTTTAGCTGCACTACCTGAGTAGTGGTTACCTTTATCACTTAGTCTAAGTCGCAATAATAAATTATTATAAGAGTCGGTAGGTCCGTTTGAGGAATACACTTCAGTAGCTAGAGTATGATCTATTAAAGCAGACCGTGATAGAGGGGTAGCATAATACCTTAACTCTTGCATTGATCCACTAAAAGGTATACCAAACGCACCATGTTGTTGATGATGTACATACGCTGAAGTTATGCTTGAAGTTACAAAGCCGCCTAAATATGCTCGCTTGCCTGCATCTAAACTCCCTGACCAAGATTTATTTATTGAGCTTGAGTAGTAAGCGTCACTTCCGGTTACTAACATGCTACATGATACTGTTTGATCTATGCTGTCATAATCACCTCGCAGAGCAGTCAATTCATATTTAAAATTACTACCTGTATGGTATGATCCTAGTGGGTGTGAGTTTTTATTTGCATGTCGATTAAATAAAATAGTCCACCACCCGTGACCTATTTGTTTATTATTAGTAGATTCAAATATTCTTGCTTTTCCTGTTGAAGCTGATACATACCCTTGTGAACTTGATAGTATCATGCTGAAATGTCCGAAATCAGTAAACCCTTCACGTCTACCTTCATGAATAGCAGTAGAGTGACTTCTATGTAAAGTAATACCTAATTCATTATTAACTTGCCATATAGATTGTGTGTGAGATCCTACTGTTGGTTCAGGCCAAACTCTAACTTCTACTGCATTAGGAGTAACATTACTAGAGGTTACCCACCCAGCAGTTTTATGGTGAGGTCCCCACCAAGTATTAACTGCTTGTGACTGATTGAAATTTAAACAGTATTTAAAATTAGGTTCTTTGTAAAGAGTTGTTTGTTCACTTTTTTTACTAGAACCATACTCATGAATAGGTAAAACATCCTCTGGAATACCGTAGCAGTTTATTAAACTACGGACACCTGTTATGGTACCTTTACTTTTTAATAATAAAGGTAGATTGTTTACTATACGTTTCCAAGTTTCTGCAGTTCTTTGTTGAGCTGACATAGTTCGTATTGAAGCAGTAGGAGAGCTTTGTATGGAAAATCCATTTTCAGTTTTACCTAATTTATATTCCCAAAGCTCTTGATTTGGATCACCTGCAATTAAGTCTATACCATATGATTTACCTACATGGTATGCTAAATCGTCAGAGATACCATGTTTATTTTCATAATTTATATTATGATTTCTACTGTTAAGATCAGTAAAGTATTTTGTATAAGTCCAAGAAACATCATGTGATTGAGCGACTAAATCTAAAAAATTTAAATAAGTTTCATTGTCATGTTTACCTCGGTCGCTTAAGTACTGTGGTACCGTTTTCCGTAACAAATTATTATTTTGACTATCGAACGCGCTAGCTGAAGCAATTGCAGATGTCCTCCAGCTAAGTGCTTTGCTGTTTCTTACATCTAACAGTTCGTATGAAGCACCAGGTAAAAATATACTGTGAACTGCCCAGTCAAATATATCGTCAGAATCCCATTGCAGGTAATCTTCCTTCCATCTAGCGTTCTTATATGAACCTGATAATTTAGGAAATGGTGTTATAACTGATCTAGTCCAATCTCTATCTCCTCCACCTTTCGATCCAGATAGGGTAATATATTTAGAATTAGAGCCGCTTTCAAAGTATAGCCATTTTTCAAAATCATCAAATTCGTTAATTAATTTTACTTTTTTATCAACCCATTTTTTCTGATAACGTTTATTATGCAAAGTACCTTGAGAACCTGTAAACTCGTAGATGTATACATCTGAAGTCGCAAAGTCACTGTATTCTATTTCTTGAGCTGCTTTATCGTATTGACCTATAACTTGTAATTTATATATAAAATTATTTATACGTTTTTCAGCTGAACTAAAGTGAACATAATTACTAAAAACAGAATAATCTATATTAAGTTGTATACCATCTGCGCTCGAACTATAACTATTTAATATAGTTGATTGAGTGTCAGGATCAGTTCCTAGAACTTGATTATAACTTTTATAATCTGTTTGTAATCTAGCTGTATCGTCTAAGCATAAATCAAAATTGGGTCCTGCAATACTATTTCCCTCTATTATTATCGGTGCATCTAACAATACTCTATTAATAGCAGGTTGAGTTGATTCAGCTACTAACCAGGCTTGATTTTTTACTTCTACTTCAGATGGAATAGGTTCATATAATTTAAGCAATAAAGTATTAGGTACTGATTCATCTGCAGGGAAGATATCATCAATTAGCCAGGCAGCTACATTATATATCCTGTTATACGCTAAATTTAACTGTAGTTCAGTCCAAAGTGGATTGTTTGGTATAGCTGCGTGAGTATATGGTCCTGTAACTGCTGAGGTGATTTTTAGTCGCTGCAATCTAGCATAGAAAGCCTCTAGCAATGCTCCTGCATTTACTTCATCATCTTCAGATACAGAAGGTATTATACGAATCTCTGTTCGATCCGAACTTATAGAATGAACTCTAAATTTAGGTCCTATGGGAGCTCCTACTGCATCTCTGTGAAAGTTATATACTATGTCATAAACACCTGAAGTAAATCCTAGTTTATTAATATTAGTATTAACATCTAATTCTACCTCCGGCATACCTTCAAGATCAGTACCCATAGACCAACCTTCAACTCTATGATCTGAAAATAGAAGTTGTTTATTTACATCATATATGTGCAGCTCAATACGGTCAAAATCACTTTGACCAAATATAGGATTTTGCATATAACCATGCACAGTATCCATAGATATCAAGTCTGCTTCAGTATATACCTGTGCTCGTACTTGCCCTGTAGTTAAGTCTATCTCTTCTGTATTTTTATAATAATCAAACGGCATTATAACTTCCCTACTAATTTTTTAAATTCAATATCAATAGTACGTCTATACTGTGTCATTGTAAATGATTGGCTTCTCAAACTAACTTTAAGTTTAGGAGATTCATCAGGTTTAAGTAGTATAACTCCATTATCATTTCTAACTAATTTTTTCTTAATAGATTCTTTATTACCTATAATAACTATATCTTGATCAGAATCTAGTTTGGTATCCCCTGCAAGCTCTCCTAACTCAGCTCGTGCAGCTTTCTTTTTAGTCACCTCTATATCTTCTTCTGAAAATATCAGATCACTATCGGTTAAATTTGGTCTTGTAATTTCTTCTACCAATTCTACAGTAGCTGGAATTTTTACTCCATTCTCTAGAACTACATCTTCTTCAGCAACTACTGCACCTATAGTAACAGTAAAAACTTCATTTCCGTGACTATCTAAAAACTCAGTTATAGGTGCTATATTAGGTAATGGGTCAACTGGTGGATCAAGTATTTCTTCACCTGTATCAGGTTCTGCAAATACGCATGAACCATCATCTATCAGAGCTGCTGGGTCATAATTTTCTGCGTCAGGATCAGTACAACCTCTACGTATCTCTTTCACCTCTATCGGGTCAGGGGTTGGAATATTAATATCAAATCCTTGTTCCTGTTCTTGTCCAAGATCTACTACTACCTCGTTATTAATAACTATGTTAGGAAATTCAACTTTATTATCACAATCTTTCTGATTTTCTAAAGCAACCTCTGTAGGGGTTATAGCTGGAGGTGGTTTAACTATATCTTGAACTGGATCAACTGGTGGTCTTGCTGGATCTTTATTGCTTTCAATCTGTTGTATTACTTCGTTCGATTCTTCTATAATTTTATCGACTTCAGTTTTAACTGGTGATGTTCCACCCGTCCTTGGTGGTATGTCTCTTATAAAATCCGGATTAGGTTTACCATCCTTAATAGGTGGAATATATGGAGATTCACCTCCAGGTGTTCGCACCGGTGATTCAGGTAATGGTCGAGGTATTGATACAGGTTCAGGCTTTTCAATAGGTATATCTGACCTACCTACTTTAGCTTGAGCTTTCTGTAGAGGTGTTTTACCTGCATCACGTATCTGTTGAGCACGAGTAATATTAGTTTTCTTATTGACTGCCATTATCTAATTACCTTAAAGTAAAAGTTTTCATCATATACAACTACTGAACTATCTGACTGAGTTACTTGAAAGCAAAGTTTATAATAACGTTCAGGCATAAAAGAATTCATATCCAGTTTCATAAAATTACCAGATGAGTCGCAACTTAATTTAGTTCCTTGATTACTATAAGGTACAACATATTCTTCAGTTATAGCATCCTTTACCCCGTAATAAGAAGAGGTAGGTAAAAATTTTATATCTTTAAAATTAGACTGGGTAGAAAAAGTCTTGGTAGGATATCTATCACGACCAACTATTCTAAGCTTAGGTTGCTCGTTCACATTATATTCATGTTTAAGATTTTTTAAATAAACTACACTTTGATCAGAAATTAATTCTGATAAACCGTTTGAGTCAAAACTTGAATCATCATATACTACTTCTAATCTCGGTTGATATACTGTATTAGTTTGTCTTGAAAAGTATTGTACTTTACCGTAGTTAGTAGAGTTAGTTTCTTGAGATCCTGAACGCATTACTATTAATCCATCATTAGGTATACTACCAGTTAATAAATACTGTATTGCAGGTGTTACATCCATACGTAAATCAGCTGATTCATGTTCAAATGATTGAGTACCATAATAGTCATTATACCATGTACCACCACCTGTAACGCTGTTAAAATTAATAGCTGATCCTTCTGCAAGTGAGCGTGATGTCCATTGTGTATCTCTAGCAGCTATATATTCAATACTAGTAGCTTGCTTGTCTCTAAAAATCCAAGATGATGCTTGACGTTCAAATAAATTTAATGCAGTTGGCTCTAGCTTTCTACCAGACCCTTCATCCCATGATTGTGATACTGGATATGATATTAATGAATATTCTCTTGGAACTTCAAAAGCTCCAGCTTGGTATAGATTTAAATAAAATCTTGGTTGATTAATTTTACCTGATGCAACCGATGCACTTATTTCTTCTAATGGAAATTTTATTAATATTCTTGAGGAGTGAATTCCTGCAGATGAAGATACTTTAGTTAATTCTAATACTGAATCTACACCGGCATTTAAGCTACCAGTCTTTTCATAGATAGTATTATCTGAATCTGCGTATATAGATTTTATCATTTTATAGCTCCTAGATTGATACTACACGACCTTTAATATCTGAGTTTGGATATTTTATTTCAAATATACTAGGATCAAGTGATGGATAAATTACCTGATTTCGTGTTGCTTGATTAATGTCATAAATATTTCCTGAATAACCTGATTGAGTATCTTGAAGATTAAAAATTTCAATATTTACTATACTTTGTAGACCCATAATAGTTGACAGTTCAGTATATAAGTCTGATAATATTATTGGTTGATTTATTTGCCAGTTATCTATATTAAAAAACTCTTGCACTCTTTTAATAGATTTTAGCAATACATCATTACTGTTAAACCCTGGTAAGGTCAGAATTTCAAAATCGACTCCCACATTTATAACAAAGGCATTCTTTATAGTAACTGAATCAGTTAATAGTCTGTAAGGACTCAAATAATTTTTAATATTTTCTTTAGTAGCTGGGTTGGTATTAACTAATGATTTATTTGAATCATATGATAGAGTATATAGACTCACTGCAAAAGGATTCCTTAATCTATTATTTGTATCACTAATGTTTAATTTTTCATCTTGTGTAGCATACGCTTTTGCAACTGATCCGAAACTGCTAGGCATAGTTAAGGTACGAATCATATAATCATCTTTACTAACAACCCTACCTTGAGCGTTAAAAAATGCTAAAGCATTATCACGTATTTCATCTGCTGTTTCTCCTCCTCGACCACCTTGAGCTGGTACTGGGTTAGTAGCTGCTACTGATTTTTTAGTATTATTAAATAGTAATCTATCTAATCCAGCTCCTTCACTAGTAAAATTAATGCTATCAATATCACTTATATCACCAGTAGCTACGTTATCTTTAATACCATTACCAATCGTGTACTCTACCGTTATAGTCGTACTGTATGGAGCTTCACCATACGCTTTAGTATACATAAAATTAGATGGATCTATAAACTGATTACTGGTAGGAGTTACTGTTGGTAGAGCTGAACCAGCATTTTTAGGATTAGGTATTACTTCTTCGTCTGGTTGAGTTGAAGTACCAGGTCCAAATTCTAAAACATATCTACCATCCTCTCTAACTCTAGAAGTGAATCGCTTTGATGTCTTTTTTAATTTTAATAGATATGGTGTTTCTTGATTATAAACAGTTAAATCTGGATCAATATATTGATCGTTTTGTACTTGCTTAAATACAGTATCTTGTGCTAGAAATGGAACTTCAGTCCATTCCCTACCTGAAGAATCAGTAACTTTAACTATTTCAATAATGTTAGTTCTAGCTAAAGCAATTTGCAAAAATGGTTGAACTGCTCCTACACTAAAAGTTTCAGTAACTGGGGTGCCTGATTGAAACCCTGCTTGCTTTCTTAAAAGATAAAAAGTAGGATCACCAGTTGAATCATCTGTAGAAAATATAGATATCTCAGTAGGGTTAGTAGAGCCTGATACTGTAAAGTCTATCGGTAAGTTACGTCTGTAAACTGTACCATTACTAGCACGCACTTTCATTCCACCTTTAATAGATAGTGCGTATGAGTAATCTGGTCTATTATTTATACCTGCTCCTTTCGCTGGAACTGTCTGAAAGATATCTACATCTACATTAGCTGAAATAGCTTGCTTAGGTTTATACCCAAGAGCTTGAGCTAATGATATAACGTTCTTTCGCTCAGAAGCGTATGGTAGTAGAGTTTCTTTAAATTGTTTATCTAAATAAAAGCTTAATACATCTCCAACATAAGCTGTAGTTTCAAGAAACATCATTCCTGGCGATGCTTCATTAAAATCGTTAAAAGTTGTTGGGTAATATGTTTTTGCAAAATTTAATAAATTTTTACGGATAGTAGGAAAATCCTTACCAGTATATTTAATATCTTTGCTTATTTTTTTGTTTATTGATGCCATATTTTTCCTACATATTCATTACTGTTACACTACCATCCGAACCAAATTTAAACGTTACTGATTTAAATTGTGTAATATCATCTATTACGCTAAAATTTAGTTCTATTACTAATTTATATTGGTCAATATTTTCTATAGAGCGATCAACTCTAACTGGTCCTAACTTAACATATGGTAACCAAAATTTAACTGCATCCATTATTTCAGTACGAACCATTGAGGTTAAATCTCTAGTATTAGGTTCAAAAATAAATCGTTTCAAGTTAGTACCAAATTGTGGTTGCATAAACCGCTCACCTTTATCCGTCAATAAAAGATTAACAATATTAGTTCTAGCTTGATCTAGCGTAGTATAATTTAACTTAAAATTAGATCTACCTGAACCGAAAGGGAGTGCTATCCCTAATGCAATATCGTCTCTACCAAATAAATTTGCCATTTTTTACTTTTTAAACTTTTTTACTAACTCAGAATAATCCCTAGTTAATGCTTTAGCTACTGCGTTATCTACTTGAACACCTTGATTAGACATTCCACGTGTATCAACTCTCGGTAGCATTTCTTCTAATGTAGGTTGACCTTGCGCTGTCATATCACCATAACCCATTTTAGCTGCTAATGTTGCTCTATCGAATCCTTGAGCTGAATTTGCAGTATAAGTTTGCTGATTCATTGTTGGATATTCTTGAGCTGAGTTTTCTATCTCACCAGCTGTTTCGTTTAGTATATCATTTAATGCAGCATTTTTAGTATACTGTTTTTTAGGCTTCGGCTTACGTGCAGCTCGCTCTATACCATCTTGAAGACCTAAAGCATGCTTTAATCCTTTTTTAAAATCATTTTTAGTAACTTTAGTTTTTGAACGTTTTTGCTCGTTTAATACAGTACGCACTTCTTTGCGAACCTCTTCACGAACTATCTTTCTTATAACTTGTGCTAATTTGTTTGTTGACATGTCTCTCCTCTAAATATACTTTATCATATATAAATATAACTATTGTTAAATTGTCGGTTAAAAACCTCTATGATACTCCCATCCACGGAACAGGGGTAGGTACTGGTCCTGCTGGTGTTGGTACAAGTCCAGTATATAACCCAGATATCATAGTTAAATGTTGCGTGAACCCTGATACCAGAATTCCTGCGATAGCTCCACAATTATTTGAATGAAATGCATCGTTTATAGTTGATGCTAAAGCTGGTATAGCTCCTAGTCCCGGGTCTAATTGAGTAACTCCAGGTGCAGGCGCTACAGTTGGAGGGTGCGGAGGTACAGGTTGATATTGAGCTGCGGCCCAAGCATTAACTGTGCCTGTTGCAGCTGGTATCCAATTAGGTACACCAAGATCTAAACCTTCCGGTGGTATACTAGCTGAATCAAATACTAACTTAAATGATGCTTTCCAACCTGATTCCATTGTAGATTTTACCCAACCACTTGCCAACAGGTTACCGGGAACTGTTATTCCTGCAGTAGTTATAGCTAACTCATATTCATCAGCTATTTTTTTAGCTGTTGGAGCTCCAGCTGCTTGCCAATCTTCATCTGTATCTCCTTTTGCGTTACCACAAAACCATGAATTCATTGCTGCTGTAAAACCGGGCCATGCTGCTGGCATATTTGTTCTCCTATTATCCGTTCCTCTGTACCCATACAGTGTCACTATAGCTAGTTGCTAGTGAAGCTTTCAAAGTAGCTATATCCGATTGCTGAGTTGCATATTGTGGTGCTTGTATTGGTGGGCCAGATGGACCTGCCGGGGTTGGATGTATTTCTGATTGCAATGTAGTAAGCATTGCATCTATAATATCACATAAAGTACTTTTCCATAGGTCATCTTCGTCACCTAAAACTAGCGGGTGACCTTTAGTAGCTTGAGTTGCTCCAACACCTCCATCATCTTCTGACTGTTGTGACTTCCCAAGATATATTAACGGTGCTTCTATTTCTAATTTTTCAGTTGCGTTTAAATATATTGATGGTGTATCAACTAAGAACTCACTACCAGCATCAAACGTCATATCAGTTTCAGTGGTTAATCCAATCCCACCACCTCCAAAAATATATGTTCCTGCTTCACGGCTATTAAATACTAACCTGTTTGAAGTTAGAAGTATTTGACCTTGACGTTCACCTTCTGTATCTATCATATCATCAGTAGTTGGAGCTGTAAGATCTTCACCTACTGTGTTTTCACCTGCTTGAAAAGACAATGCATCATATTTAGTTGACCCAAAAGTTAATGGTACGGTTTGTCCTTTAGTCATCCAGATTGAGCCTGCTGCTGTATCAGGGTCTTCAATCACATGCTCTCCACCATCTTCGAGATCTTGATCTTGACCATTTCGTATTATTAATATAGGTTCAGCTGGATCATCAGTAGATGGGTCAGACCACAAATTAGGTATATCTGGATCTTTAACTGCTGAACCAAATCTTATAGAATGACCAAATCTACCTTCAATTGTAATATCACCTTCGTATGGCTGTATAGGTCTTATACGTGGCTGTTCCTTAAATGTTCGGCCGTATTCTATATCACTACCTTCATCACCTGCTATATTAGGATTACCAAAACCAACCTCTTTATATTCCGCTATTTTATCTGCTTCAGCTGAATCAGGATTAGGATCAGGTATGCTTAAAAATGGTAGAGCATTGTGATGTATTGATCCCCACATATTAAGTATATCATGGTAATACATTTGTGTGCTATCCGATACATCTACTGAAGATTTCTCACAGTACGAAGTAACTAATACTATTTCATGTATTAACGGGTATTGTTTAAAATTACGTGTCAAAGGGACTGCCCAGCTTAAGTTCTCTACATCTTCAACATTTGCATCACTAAATAAACGTCTGACTTGTATTGTACCTATTTGTTCTTCAGGATCAGGTATAGATGCATCATAATTTGGATGTGATGTATTTAAAACTATGTCTATTACTTCAGCTGGCTCTGTATGTATATCTTCAACCTTTAGGTTTTGTTGAAAATCTACATCTTGCTGAGTAATAGGGGCTGAAGGTCCATACGGACGATAAGATTTACCCTTATTATTTCTTACCCTTGAGTACCCCATTATCTACACCCTTAATCTTTTTATCTAAATTAGCGTTATTTTTATCTAAAGCATCTAGCTCTGCTAGTAATTGATTCTTTTCTTCTTCTGAAATACCAAAATCACTTTCACCTTGAGTATTGTTGCCTATCAATCGCTGAGCTACTGCTAGTAATTTAGCTAGTTGATCATCATTTTTTACACTAACCTCTAAATAATCTTTAATTAAAGGAACTATAATAGTTGCATCACCAATGTTTTTAACAAAAGGTTTTAGTTCAGATATTAAAAGATTTATTTGAGATTCTTTCTTTTTAGAAGCACCATATAAATCTTTAGCAATATCAGAAAAGCTTTTGCCTTTAAATATTTCAGTATCTTTATCCATATATAATAATTAGAAATATTTAGAATTTTGTTGACTTGAACTAACAGGTGTATAATCTAATCGACCAGTAGATTGATATTCTTCCCATTTTTCTTTATAAATACGCTTCATCTGATTCACTACCTTGGTTATATACTGCGTCTTAACATCTGCCATTTCACGTATCATAATATATAGAGCTTTCTTATTATAAATTTCTATATTCACTCTACGTCTGAATAATTCAGTTATTGCTGCTGCTACTCGTATATCCTTTTTACGGGTAAATAAAACATTAAGATTTGAATCCCAGTACTCAACCATTAAATCAGTAAAATCTTTTCTGGCTTCTTTTATATCTTCTCGGACTATCTCATTAGTTATATTACGCTTAATATCAATAGCATCAACACTTGTACGTTGCTTCATCTTTTTATAATTTTCGTTATTATTATAAATTAAGTAATTTTTAGCAACTATACTAAAATAAGAATAAGCTTTTGAACCTTTAGTTGGATCAAACTTATCAATTTTCTCTATAAGGTAGGCAACTACTTCAGCTTGTACATCAACATAGGGATCGTCAAAACAATAAAATTTAAAGGTATGAATAATATTTTCTGTAAGTTTCATAAACGGTTTATGTATATGTTGAGAGTAAACTTTATTACGCAAAAAATAATCTGGTTCATTATTGTAAGCTATAATAGCACGCTCATTTTCCTCGTGAAAGTACCCTCTCCGTTTTTTTGCTTTTGTTACCTTACGTTCTGTTTCGAACTCATCATACCATTTATAAAATTCTTGTACTGGTGATAAGCTAGCGCTTACTTGATTTATCATCCTCTTCTCCGAGTGTGTCTAATTTTTGTATAATTGCTTTAAGTTCTTTAAAAAAATAACCTACTTCATCGTCTGATGAAAACGATCCTTTATTATCTATCTTTTTAATCTCTCTGTTCATATCAGTAATTGTCTTTGAGAACTCCCTCACCCAAGTTTCTAGGTTTTCTATATACTCCTCACCCTGCTCATATTTACGTAACAGGTTATATATAATATACAGAGTGCTAGCGAGAGCTAGCGTAAGTAATATAATTGTTATTATCATCCGAATAACTCATCAAATAATTTACTAGCATCTGAACCAGTGTTTAGCTGTGACGCTGGGGTAGGTTTCTTCTTAGGTGCAGGTTTAGGAGCTGATGTAGGCTTTTTAACTACATGCTCCATCATCTTATCTTTAGGAACATCTGTTAATGTTCTAGTACCTTGTAGTCCATTCTCACCATACTTCCACCTCTCCCACTCTACCCTTGAAGCTATCATATCAGCTTGATGGAGTATTAATGGTAGGTTAGAACGCAATCTCGAATCTGGATTAAAACTAATTAGGTAAGGTTTGTTAGCTTCCTCATACATACCATCATGTATCCGTATACCTAAAAATTCATTCCAAGAATACGTAATACCAAAATGCTGTAATAAGAATAAGCTCCTGTCAGGAACTAAACTAAATTCAGTTTTAGGATTAACTGTATATAGAGCGCCTTGATTCTTTCTATGCCATTCAGACTTATTGGGTATGTACGTATCATTTTCTAAATCACCTACCTTACCTAAGTCATGGTTTAATGCTGCAAACATTAGCTCTTCTACTGAGTAATTATCTGTATAAGCGCCTTGCATCATCCATGAGTTATATAAATCGAAAGCACAATCCATCACACGAAGTACGTGATCAACATAACCACCAGGAAAGCAGTTGTGATAGGACTCTCTAGAGCTAGCAGGAGCGAACATCATTCTGCTCGCAAAGTGATTATACATTGTAAGAAGTTTATCCTTACGTTCACCACTAAACTGATGCTCTATTCTTCCTATTAGATCATCCCAGTTTTCTTTAATTTGTTTTTCGTTTAATTTCATATTAATATATTAATGTATTATTCCGTCAATAACACCCAGCTTTTGAGCATCTTTAGAAGATAAATATAAATCCGTCTTTGTTTGTTCAGACCAGAATTTTTTATCTTTAATTGTTTTTTCACCTAGAATAGAGTTAGCCATATCTTCAAGGTGAGCATTGTATTTATGAGCTGCTTTAAGATCGGATGATTTACCTGCTTGCATAGATGAGCCTTCATGAATCATAATTGTAGATCTCTTGCTAGCTAAACGTTTACCTGTACCACAAGCTAGAATCATTGCAGCTGCACTCATCGCTTTACCTCTACATATAGTATTAACTTTAATATTACTATTTCTCTCTAAACTTTCTATATAATCGATAATACCAAACATCTCATATACATCACCACCTACTGAATCTATTATAACATTAATAGGTGAGGTATCCCCTTCTTCTCTATTCTTAATAATAGCACGACAGCGTACCATAAAATCGTATAAACCAAAATCTTCTATTTCACCAATCATATAAACTACACTATCGTCTACATCTACAGCAAATTCAATTTCTTTATATAGATGCTTTTTTTCTAAATCATCTTCATAATATACTTCTTCTTCTGCTGAACTTGTTATAGTTGGTTCTTTAGATTCTTGTTCCTCGTAACTACCGTATATATTACTAGCCATATTAACCTTTTATTATTTGTTTTAATTTATCGAATGGCTTTGTTTTACTTTCAAAAGCCTCCTCTACACTATTGCTGTCATAACCTAGAGCACAGGCTAAACGTTTGCATACTCTTTTGAAGTCATGTATGTCTACATTTTCGTTAACATCCAATTCAACCTTCTGTATTTCTTTAGAATACGTACCTCGTGTGTATATTAATTTATCCATATTGTATAATATACGAAAAATAAATTTAAGATCAAACTAATCTGATTTTTAATTTGCGACTTATTTTTTTAATTTGAGATTCTATAGATTTCTTATCTTTTTTTAAAGTAACTTTTTTATACTTCTTCTTAAGATCATATAACTCAGCCATTAACGTACGTTTTTTTGCTTCTCTTTCACGTTTAGTTAATCGCTTTTTAGGCTTTTTAGTTTCAATAATAGTAGCAGGTAGTGTGCCTTTTAATTCTGGATGCTCTTTTCCTTTACGGTATACGTTACCTTCTGAATCAACATACTCATTCATCCATTGCCAGCCTTTCGGCCTACCAGTTGGTTTATATCTTGGAGTAAATTTAGGTGGCTCTGTTACCTTATTAACACATTTATGACATAATACAGCTGTAACTTTATCTCCAACCTTATTCCACTCACCACAAAAAGTACCAGTCCAATACCTACCACCTTCAACACTGTTTCGACAGATTAACCACCGTTCACCGTTTTCAATATAACTTTTATATATTACCTTATTCTTCTTTGCCATATAATTAAATATACGAAAAAAAAATTAGTCAACCAACTTACCCTCTATATTTATAAGACTTCCTAACTTTATGAGTAGTTGCTGGACGTTTTATTACACGTTTTTTAGTATTAGATTTTTTGGATTGAACCATACCAATTAACTTTTCTTTATCAATATCTCCCACTTCACCGTGATATAATTCATGTTCAGATTTCATATCTTCTACAGGTTTATCAACGCTCTCCTTAGCTTCTTCTTGCTCTACCATGTCTTTGCTGTCCTGTAACTCTGATGGTGACTCTTCTTCTAATACTTCAATCCATGCATCTAAACCTGTATGAGTAGGCTCAGGTAACTCAATATTAGTTTCAAGATCATTAACAACTAAATCTTTTTTTTCTATCTTAACACTTTCAGTTATACTTGATTTTAATTTATTTTGATTTTGAGCAACCCTCTTTTTTAATTCCGGAGAAGGTTCCTTCCATTCAGCTGGTATTGGGTAAGATGTGTTAAATTTCATTCCCTCTGGGACAGACATATTAACTGTATTGTTATTTTTTAATTGCGCAAATGCCATATTAGCTGCTATTACTAATGCAATAGCTAATGGATCAAATACAAATATAATAAGCAAAAGAAACCAATTTACAACTACACCCATATCTTGACCAGTAGTGGCAGCTAAATATTTTAATGGTCCTAACTCACTCTCCGCCTCGTTAGATATCTCTTTATCTAAAAGAGCCATATCAGTTTTATTTATTGAATCCATTACTGCTTCTATTTTAAGATTAATATCATCCCTTGTATTAGTAGCAGAAGATAGTTCACCCTGTAACGCTCGTCGAGCTGATGAAGAAGCGGTTGTAATCAGTTGACCGGATGCTTTATCTATATATTGCACTTGAGTTGGGTTAGAAAGCGCAATTCTTAAATCAGAGATTGATTTGGTTAATTGTTGTTTTTCTATCTTAAGATCAGTTTTTTGTTCTTCAAACCTAACCTGCTTTTGATTAAGTATCATTAATGATTTATCTAACAACTCAGATTGAGTTGCAGTCGATTGATAAGCACCTGATAGGAACCCATATATACCACCTGAGGTAATTACTATCAGAATAAAGCATGCAATAGATAAGTATACTTTAAGAGCTTTATTAATAGTATCCCAGTACTGATATAATAATGATGCTATAACTAGTTTAGCAAACTCTAACGAACCAGCCATTACCATAACCTGAAAGCTAGCTCCAGCAAATAATTTACTTAAACCATACACAGAGTAGAAAGCAGCACTACCAGATACGGCAAGTGCACTTAATGCTATTACTAATGGAAAAAGCCGCTCACGCATCGCTATCCTTCTAATTCAGTAAAGTTTTCTATTTGTTTATTTATTGATTGTAACTTGATAATAATATTAATTGCTTCTTTTTTAGAGATAGCATCAGACTCTAACCCTCTCTTTAATGTTGCAAGGATATTATTGGTAGCTTCGCACCTAGTTTGTATTTGATCTTTATACTTCATATATATATTTCTTTATTATAATTATCACTTAATATATTATTTATTAAAATTATATTTAATTATTATTATTTTTATTATTATTATATTTAATTATTACTATATAAATTATAGAATATAATTAAAATATTTCGAAAAAGCAACTATTTTATAAACTTTCTACTGATTTAATTTGTTCACAAAATAAAAACCTACCATCTTTATGAAATACCTTCTCAATATTTACACAATTATCACGTAACCATTCAACCCAGACTCTAACCATTTTATTAATATCATCAGAATTAATTCCGTGCGATTTAGGGATCATTTGATGTTCAGATATAGATCTGTGTATAATCCAGTATTCATTATCATACTGCCAAACTTTTTTTTTCATATAGTATTGTTAAATTGACGTGCGGGTCAGCTTTTTAATTTTTTTCTATAACCTTTTTTACGTTTTTGTCTATTCCATATTTGTTTCGTATCCAAGCACGTTCATGGAAATAGTACAAAATCATTTTTGTAAGTATCTCTAGACCGCTGACTGTTAAACCAGCAGTAATACTGCCTGTTACAAGCCAAGTTAGTAAAAGAGTATCTAAGCTGGCAATTGTCCTCCAACTTAAAGTCTTTAATAAACTTCTTTTTTTACTAGCAAACATCATCATAATAAACTCTACTTAATAGTTATAGATTTTGGTTTAGCTTCATCAGCAAGTGGTGCATATAAGTGAAGTAAACCGTTCTCTAAATTAGCTTCAAGTACTGATAAATCAAACCTTCTACTAATTCTCCATCCAAAGTTAAACGCTCGTTTAGCTATATTTCTTTGAATATATTCTGCCCCGTTATGGCCAGCTTCTTTTTTATATTCTACTCGAAGTACATCTCCCTCAATAGTGAGCTCAATATCTTCTTTAGTTAAACCAACACAAGCGATATCTATATTAAGTCCATCTCTGGCCTCATATATATCTACTGGGTGGTTAAGTTTAGTTGTGTCTGCAAACTGATAATCTACGTCTGCTTTGAAAAAGTCCTTAAAAAGGACGTCGAATGGCGATGTGCCGAATGGTGTTAAATTTCCCATAATAAATCTCCTTAGATAATTTTAATTATTAAACATTATTGTTTTAATATAACTTGCTGACCCGCAGTATCAATAAGTTATTTAATATAAATATACGAAAAAAATATTAAACATGCAACTTAATAATGAATTATAGGTGTTGTAAGTACACTAGGAACAGATACAATTCCGCTGTATATTTGAAATGCCGGGTCCGTACAACAGGCTCCACCACCTCCAGTCCACCCACCAGTTGTACAATCATCTATTACTAACATGCTAATATTTAGATTATCAGCAGTACATGTAGGTCCTACTGTTACTTGAAAGCTCATTGTAAACGGTCCTTGAGATGATGTGCCCCAATCAGGATCTGATGTATTAACAAATCTCCATCCTGGTCCAAAGTTTAGACCACCAATAAATGTATGCTGCAAATCCCATAACCAATTACCAGTTGATCCATTAGGGTTAAGTGGAGTAGTTATTGGAGTGAGATTGATCCAACTTGGTGATAGATTAATTTGAAATGCATGTATCCAGTTTATATTAATTCCTGTAAAGTTACCTAATGTATATGTAACAGTTACAACCTGACCTGGAGCATACGGTCCAGCAGGAGTCATACTACCTATCTGAGTATTAATGCATTGTGAGTTAGCATTTAAGTTAAAGAATAAACCTAATATAATTATTAATTTTTTCATCTTACTAATGTTATAGGTCTAACAAACCTATTATTTTTTATAAAAACATTTATGGTGTAGATACCTATAGGGCTATCATTACCATCCCATGGTATGTTGCTATTAGCTTCAAATATTCTTTGACCCCATCTATTATAGATTGCGATATATTCTATATCATCTACCGATCTACCACCTACACTATACTGCTCATTTATACCATCTCCGTTAGGAGTAAATGAATTTGGAAAAAATAGAGTAGCATAAGGGCAAGGATCTATAACCACTTGATATCGAGAAGTATCTCCTTCACATCCAAATCTCATCGTATAAACTGAAATGAAGTACTCTCCTGCACTATCAGGCCATTGTACAGTAATTGTATTGTTGAAGGTAGAAATCACATCTCCGTTAGATATTGACCAATAATAGTTCTTATCAGCATCATAATCTACTTGATAGGATTGTGGTTGCATATTTTCACAATCGTTATAGGTCTCTTGAGCTAATAGGTGAAAGGGCAATAATATTAATACCCACCATCTCATATTAAAAATGTTGGATTGGACCAGTAACGGGTCCATTATTAACTATTACATTTATTGTTGTATTACATCCAGCCATAGAATACGTTAATACATAATTACCAACACCTGTAGATGGTTGGAAATTATTACCTACTACTCCTGTACCTGACCATGACCCTCCTGCAGGACTCCCTATCAATGGTGTAGTTGGATCACCTGGGCAAAATGGTCCTATAACATTACCGGATAGGTCCAAAATAAATACATCTAGTAGCTGTGGTATACCAGGACACCCAGCTGCATTGGATTCTATTACTTCAACCGCGTTAGGGTAGAGACCGGAAACACCACCCCAATCTACTGTAATAGAACTTGTAGTTTGACCAGTCTGTAAAACACCACCACCACCTGCTACCGTCCATTGATAAGTTGATGTAGGTGTGACTGCAACATAATACTGCTCACCTGTTGCATTTGCACATACAGTATCTGGATTAATTGTTGTCTGACCAAATGTAAATATGGTAGTTGTCATCATTATCATTGTGATAAATAACGCTAATAATACTTGTTTGTTTTCTTTGTAATTCATAGTGCTTCTCCTTTAATTATGGTTTAGAGAATATATAAGTATATATCACTCTACCGTTAGCATTTTCCTTTTTTCGATAATCACGTAATATACTACCGTGACGTACCATATGTGTTTTAGCTTTTTTTAACCTATCTTCATCAGTACAGCTTATGCAGAGCAATCCATTAATAGATGTAGCCCTTACAAGATCATCATCTATACTATCATAAACCTCTTGTAATAATACTGTTACTTGATCCTCTGATAGCATTCCTGGTTCTGACCTAAACTCTTTGGGCATTAACCTACGCTTACTCATTATACGTGACATATAAAAATCAACATCACTTACATCTAGGTTAGTAAACCAATTGCTAAACTGACGTAGATTATTATTAAACAGTTCATACCTGTCTTTGGATTGAAGAATATCCCACACCATAGATATAATAACGCGATTAGATTCATCTATAGCTTTGACATACTCTCGCTGTTTATCAACAGACAATGTATCAAACCAAAGTTGAAAATCTTTAGTATACTTCGAAGTAGAGGAAGGTGTCCAACTACCTTTCATATCCACTTCATTAAAAAACTCTTTACGTGCGTTATGGTTCCTATAGTTATCTATGCTACCATTAACAGACGGAAGGTTATCAGTAATATCATCATCGTCATAAGGAGCACCCCACATCTCTAATTTATATAACTTACCGTTACATTTTAACTCTTTGGATACCATTGGTCTGCTAATCATAATATTCACCTTATAAAGGTCCACCTCCACCGGGCTTATACGACTTGCCCTGTTAATGCCGTTCGGTTCTGGGAGCTTAATTAAGCCGCCATTGCCATTTCAACATGTTCGCCTGTTATGCGTGACCTTCCTTAAATCCTTATCTCTCTGTCAAAGCCAGTCACCCCCATGATGTAAATTGTTTAGTGGAGGTGGAGGGTTTCGAACCCTCGTCCAAAAGAGCAGCTAATAAAAGTACTAGCGGTCAATTTATTGTTTGTTTTATTTTAGTAAGTTCGGCACACTTTTCATACTCTTCACGATCTGGGTGCTGAAAATATTCTATTAATTCGTCTATAGTTGAAACCCTTCTAGGGCGTTTGAGCATCCAAGTACCTTCAGGTAAATCTTGCATATCTATTTCGCTTACTAAATACTCATAAGTATTGTTCATAGCAGCCTCTAGTAGCTCTAAATCTTGATCTGAGTCACCAAACCTCTCTATAGGTTCATTAAAACTATCCACGTCAACATCCAGCCTTACAGTGGGCAGTTCTTGGTATCATAAATCTATGTATCATAATATTCCCTTTATAATAATTAGTAACTTTTAATCAAATAATTGTTTAACACGTTTATGTTTTTTATATAATGTATTCATAACTTTAAGATCTCCATTATCTACTTCACTAGTAGCGTGTATCTTAAACACTGTATCCGTAACAAACATTCGATCTGATCGATACTCTTCAGTATCAAAATTTTTTTTATCCTCTGTACACGCTATATTATATATAATTAATTGTTTAAGAGTTTTTAATTTACCTAAAACACCCTCAACTTTAGTGCTGAAGGTATCTGTAGGTATCTCTTCTGAAATATTAAATATATCACCAAGCTTACTCAATAGCTGAGATGATTCTGAATTAGATTCACCTACTTTACCAAGTGCTTCAACATTCTCGTAATGCTCTAAAAGCTTATTAGCTCGTTTAGAAAGATTACTAGATATTTGTTTTTTTAGTGTTGGTGACTGCTTTTTTACGCGCTGTCTTCTTGACTGCTTTTTTGCCATTTGATCCGTTTGGTTTCTTTTTATAAGTCGAACGTCTCTTATATAACTTATGTGTAACTGACTTTAATTTTTCTTGTGTTGCTTCTAACGTAGTATTAACTACTCCTAAATCTTTTGAGTTTTTAAAGTGCATCGCTGCAGCACCTATTAGTAACCCAATTACTATT
>Ga0209337_1000520_pt1 | contig 31108 bp, 48 predicted proteins | sample LinPmetageLP53_FD_184044 | JGI IMG/M metagenome (GOLD analysis project Ga0209337, IMG submission 184044) | Marine viral communities from the Pacific Ocean - LP-53 (SPAdes) (version 2) | ecosystem: Environmental > Aquatic > Marine > Oceanic | place: Pacific Ocean | collected 2010-02-08 | reverse complement strand
CTGATTGGAGTATAGGAGAATTTAAGCAAGTAGGTAAAGTAGTTTATGGCCAAGATTATGGTTTTAGCAATGACCCCTCAACATTAGTTAAAACAAGCATAGATAAAGAAAATAAAGTTATCTATATACAACTATGTTTCTACCAAACTAAATTAACTACAAGCGAGATATTACAATTGAATAAAAAGTTTGCAGCAGATAATTTAATAGTAGGTGATTCAGCAGAACCAAGATTAATAACAGAACTAAGTAGAGATTGTAATGTAGTACCAGCAATTAAAGGTCAAGGAAGTATTACGTTTGGTATTAGTTTACTACAAGATTATGATTTAGTAATTACTGAAGATAGTACAGAATTAATTAAAGAGTTAAATAACTATTGTTGGTTAGAAAAGAAATCACAAACACCAGTAGATAATTTTAATCACGCTATAGATGCTTTGAGGTATGCAGTTAGTTACCAATTACAGAATCCAAACTTAGGAGAATATCACATTTATTGAAGCCACGCTTAAGCCACCCTCAAGCATTTAGATAAGATAAGAAAAGATAAGATATATAAGAAAAATAAAAAAAAGTTTAAAATATTTTGTAGTTTATAAATATATTTATATATTAGCATTGTAATTAAAAAAACCAAAACAAATATTATGATAGATTTTAAAAAAGTATCAATGACATCACAAGAAGCATTACTATTTATTAGTATGTTAGAGGATAAAATAAAAGCAAATACAAAAGCAATGCAAGAAGCTCCTATGCTTGCAAATATGCAAGAAGAAGAAAATGAAAATACAAGGTTCAAATGGATAATAGAAAGATTAGATAAAACTTTTTGGCACAGTAATGGAGATTTAAAATAAAAAAATACTAAGAGCCAGCCGAGTTATCTTAGCGTAAGTGCTCAGAAATTAAAACCAAAACAAATGAAAGTAAAATGTAATATATGTATAGAGGCAAAACCACAAAATTTGCCAAACATAAAAGAGGTAAATGATGACACAGAAATATTTTGTAACAGTTGTGGTAAGTTTTTAGCAGTAGCTGAAAAATATATGTATCCTCACAAATGGTCAATAGATAAGAAATATACTTTCTTTTTAAAGAGCTACTGTAATAGGTAGCTTTTTTTTATTATATTTGATTATAAATAATAAACAACTTTCTGAATACGTTTAGTTAAAGTCTTGATTTAAAATTTATGTTTTGGTTTAAAGTAGGTATTTGCAAAAGAGCATTGCCTACTTTTTTTTATATTTGTATATAACGATTCACTAATTTAAACGTTTATATATAAATGAAACTAACAATTAACATACCAGAAACTCTTAATGAGGTTACTTTAAAGCAATACCAAAAGTGGTTAAAGATTGCTGAGGGTAAAGAACTGGATTCGTTTCTACAACAAAAGATGGTAGAAATATTTTGTAATATACCACTTAAGAATGTGTTACAAATAAAAGCTACTGATATCAACAACATCTGCGAAGAACTATCAAAACTATTTAATAACGAACCTAAGTTTATAGATAGGTTTACTTTAAACGATAAAGAGTTTGCATTCATACCAAAGCTGGATGATATATCATTTGGTGAATATGTAGATTTAGATACTTACTTAGCTGATTGGGATTTAATGAACAAAGCAATAGGTGTTTTATATAGACCAATAACTTACAAGAAGAAGAAACAGTATTTAATAGAAGATTATGATAGTGCTGAAAAATACGATATGTCAGAAGTAACTTTAGATATTGTATTTGGTTCTCTTGTTTTTTTTTACAGTTTAAAGAACGAATTACAGAAAACTATCCTGAACTATTTAGCAACGCAACAGGAGATAGAGCTTCCTCAGCATCTGCGGGATTCTCTGCAAAATGGGGGTGGTATCAATCTATCTATGGACTTACTAATGGAGACATTCTCAAACACAATGAAATTACCAAATCAAAATTACACACCTGTTTAATGCACTTAGCATTTGAAAAAGATAAATATGAATTAGAACAACAGATATTAAAAAGAAGCCAACGATGACAAAAGATGATATATTAGAAGAATTAACAGAACGCAATTTATTAATTGAGAATGAACACATAATTTTAGTTGATGGCTTTGAAGAAGCATTTTTAGGTATTACAGCTAACAATCCAGTGCAAGCTATTTATGATTATTGGATATGTTTAGATTTATTAATACAAAGAGATAATATGGATTTTGATAATGCTATTGATGACTTAGATGAATTTATAAATCAAGATTTAGGAGAACACACACCAAGATATATAAAAGTAGTATGAACAGTTTTTACAATATAATAGATAAAATAAAAGAAGTAATTGTTGCAGAACCATTTAACAACGAAATAACATTTGGTGATATAGCTGATATTGATTTAAAGAAGCAGAGTTTGTTTCCACTATCTCACGTAATGGTAAATAACAGTACAATAAACAACAATTATATAACATTTAATATCACTATCTTCTTTATGGATTTAGTAGATGTTAGCAATGAACAAGTAACAGATTTATATAGAGGTAACGATAACAGGCAAGATATATTAAATACTCAACTTGCATTAGCAACAAGAGTTATTAGAGTTTTACAAAAGAGTGATTTATACAAAGATAAATTTGAGTTAATTAATTCAGCTACTTGTGAACCTTTCACAGAGCGTTTTGACAATATGCTTTGCGGTTGGGCTGTTACTTTTGATGCTGGTACTAATGATGAAATGACTTACTGCTAATGAGTGAATTTAAAAAAGCATTAGAGAAATACGCTAAGTACGTTATACAACAGTCAAGAAGCAACCTTACTAAAAAGAAAAACAACGCTTCTAAGCAACTATATAATAGTTTAGAGTATAAAATACAAGGAGATAAAATTTCGTTCCTTAGCGAGAAGTATGGCGAGTTTATAGACAAAGGTGTTAAAGGTTCTAAATCAACATATCCAGAAAGCTCTTCAAGTCCATTTAGATACACAACTAAACAACCACCAAGTTCAGTATTTGATAAGTGGAGTATTAGAAAAGGTATAGCACCAAGAGATAAACAAGGTAGGTTTGTAAGTAGGCAATCACTTAATTTCTTAATTGCAAGAAGTATTAAAAACAAAGGTATTAGAGCAACATTATTTTTTACAAAACCTTTTGAACGTGGTTTAGATTTATACGGAGATGAAATAGTTGCTGGTTATTTAGAAGATAAATTAGATTTACAATGAGTACAATAATAAGAACAAGAAGCCCATATTTTATAAGAACACCACAAGAAACAAGTGTTAACCTTAGTTACTTTCAAATTAACATAACTGTATTTGGTGGATTAGAAAACACTCAAGACCCTTGTGATAATTTAACAGCATCTTATTCACTACAAAAAAAACCATTAGGAACAGAAGATTCTGTTTCATTTGATATTAGTGAAATAGTTAACGACCATATAGAACAAATATTTACAGGAACTTATGCTGCTGCTAAATCTTCTATTTGGGTAACTGTTGCAACATCAGCAAGAGAAGCAGATGGAACCATAATTGGTTCAGTAGCTTCAAATAATTACTTAGCTCAAGAAGGTTTTAACAAATTTAAAGATGGTGTTAACTACACAACAGAACCTATTGCAATGATAACAGGAACACATTTTGAATATCATAAAGGCAGCACACTAACAATACCAATAAATGTTGAAAGAGTAAGTCAAGTTGATTGGATAGCAAGCAATGGTATTAATGTTGGAACAGATACTTTTACAGATAATGGTAATCAAAATCAAAAAATTCAATTTGCTCAATTTACTAATACAGATATTAAAGATGTTGCAAGAGTTAAATTAACTTATGACACAACAAGTTTTGTAACTATTTACACAACAAGAATTGAAGAGTGTAAATATCCAGTAAATAAAATAACATTTGTTAACAGATGGGGAGCTTTACAAGATTTATTCTTTTTTAAGAAGTCTAGCGAAAGCTTAGAAGCAACTAGAGAAAACTTTAATAGAAGTATTTTTGAAGCAAGAAGAGTAACTACAAACCCACCTAATGAACCTAACGACCCTTGTAGAGTTACAACAGAATACAACCTATATTCTACAACAGCACACGCAAAGAAAACTTTCAATGCAAACGCTACAGAATCTATTGTTTTAAATACTGGATATGTTAACGAATTAATGAATCCTTATTTTGAAGAATTAATGGTTAGTGAATATATCTGGCTAACAGATTCAAGTGCTAACATATTTCCAGTCAATTTAAAAGAAAGCTCATTTGCTAAAAAAACAGGTCTAAACGATAGACTAATAAATTACACAATGAGTTTTGATAAATCTTTCAGTTTAGTAAACAACATTAGATAGTGCAGAAAATTATTCTATACATACAGCCACAGTTAAGAAACACAACAACTGAACAAGACTTTGTTAGAGTTGATTTAATGGAAGAAGATTTAATTGAACTAACTCAAGTTATACAAGATGTAAATGATATAGAAAAAATATTTACAGATTACAGTAGAACATTTAATCTACCAGCAAGTAAAACAAATAACAAGATTTTTAAACATTGGTATAATCCAGACATTGATGGTTTTGATTCAAGTGTTTTTTGTGAGTCAAGAATTGAATTAAATCATTTACATTTTAGATTTGGTAAAATACAATTGAATGAAGTTGTTATGAAGTTTGGAGAACCTTCTATGTATAAGGTAACATTCTTTGGAAGCACAACAACTTTTAAAAATGCTATTAATGAAGATGAACTTTCTGATTTAGTTTGGTTAAATGAATTTAATCATAGTGCAACAGCTACTAATGTTAAAGATGGTTTAGAGAATGGTTTAAATTTTACTGTAGATTCTGTAGCTTATAACGATGCAATAATATACCCATTAATAGCACACTCACAAAGTTATATTTATGATGGCACTAATAATATGGACACTGGTCTAAATATTAGCACACATTCTTCACAGCATCAAAGAAGAGGTGTTGTTCCTGAGGATTTAAAACCAGCAGTTACAGTTAAGAATATTATAAAAGCTATTGAAGAACAATACAACATAACTTTTAAAACTGGTGAATTTTTTGATTCTGCTGCTATGAATAATTTGTATTTATGGTTACATAGAGAAAAAGGAAAAATGGCTACTGCTGGAACTTGGATTGGCAATAGTGATATTTACACTTGTAGCGGTTCAAACTGTGCAGAGTTAACAAGTACTGCTGGTTTTACAGGTTACTTCACTTTAAATACTGGCATATATAAATGGAACTCGAATTTTGGGCCTGATACAGATGTTACTACCATAACTTTTGAAGTAACTCCAGCAAGTGGGTTTACATCAGTTGAATATAGTTTAGAAATAGTGCGAGCTAATAATTGGGAGTCATTCGCAAAAGTAGAAAATCAAAGTGGCACAAGTTCTGTTGTATTAACAATTGGTGGTGCTAATGGTTTAGATATAGCTTCTTTAATTTCTTTTAATCCTAATGGTAATGATTTTGTTGGTAGGTTAATGTCAGAATCTTCAATACAATTTCAATCTAAATTTACAATTACAAGAGATTTTAGTTTTAACAATTTTGATGGGTCTGTATTAAGTTTTAATTGGAGTGCAACATTCACAAGTAATTCAACAACATTAACACCACAAGATAAATTGGTAGTTGTTACTGAACAGATGCCTAAACTAAAGCTTAAAGACTTTTTAAATGGTTTATTTAGACAATTTAATTTAACTGCTTTTATTGATTTTAATAATGAGATAGTTGTTAAAACCTTAGATAGTTATTATGCTAGTGGAGATACTCAAGATATAACACAATATGTAAAAACAGATGAACATACTGTTTGTGATGTGATACCATTTAGTGAAGTAGATTTTGAATACTCAGAACCAAAAAGCATACTGGCAGAGCAGTTTCAATTATTAAATAACCAAAAGTATGGAGAACTAAATTATGTAACTGATGTAAGTAAGAAAAGTATTTATCAAATAAATCTTCCTTTTGAACATATGCTATTTGAAAGGTTGCAAGATAAAACAAGTGGTGCTTTAACTACAGTTCAAGTTGGAAGTTTCTTAGATACTAATTTAAGTCCAAATATAGGGCAACCACTTTTATTTTATGGTATCTATCAAAATAACGCAGCTACATCAATTAATTTTTTAGATAGCACGAGGCCTGAAACATATGGTGCTTTATGTCCAACTGGAACAAATTCTTCTTTAGATGATTATTGGATTCCAAGTGTTTGTAATGAATTAGGTACAGCTTCAACACCACCAACTTACAACTTAAACTTTGGTAGTGAAATAAACACCTATACACTAACTGATTATAGTGGTAACAACAACAGCTTATTTCAAACATATTATCAAAACTACATACTAAGAGTATTTAATAAGAGAACAAGAATATTTAAGTTCTCTGCTGTATTGCCTTTAAAAGTTTTGCTCACTTTAAGCTTAGATGATTTGATTGTAGTAGGAACAAGAGCTTACACAATAAATAAAATGTCTACTAAACTACAAAGTGGTGAAACATCTTTTGAACTTTTAAATGAACCAACGTGAAAACAATATTAGAAGCATTAGAATTTTGTAAAGAAAATAAATTATATGATAAACATATAAATATTGCATTAGGTATTAACAAAGTACCACTAACATTTAAAGAAGGTTTAAACCAATTAAGAATGAAGAAATGAAAGAAGTTACATATAAAGTTAATGTAGAAACAAAAGGAGCAGTAAAAGAAGTTAATGAATTAAACGATTCAATTAAAGATACTGGCAAAGATGCTAAAAGCACACAAAACAGTTTAAATACTATTACTGGTGGAGCTGTAGGTAGATTTAATGCTTTAAAAACAAATGTATTAGGAGCAGTAAAATCTTTTAAAAGTTTAAGAGTTGCAATAATTGCTTCAGGTATTGGTGCTTTAGTATTGGCTGTAGTTGCACTTGGTCAAGCATTTACAAGAAGTGAAGCAGGACAAAATAAGTTTGCTAAATTAATGGGTGTTATTGGTTCTGTAGTAAACAACGTTTTAGATTTATTAGCAGATTTTGGGGAAGCTGTAATATCTGTTTTTGAAAATCCAAAACAGGCGATAAAAGATTTTGCTAATTTAATTAAAGAAAATATTATTAACAGGTTTCAAGGTATAATGGAGTTAATTCCAGCACTAGGTAAAGCTGTTAGTTTATTATTTAAAGGTGAATTTAAAGAAGCTGGTAAAGTAGCAACCAATGCAACAGCAAAAGTTGTTTTAGGTATTGATAATGTAATTGAAAAAACACAAGAAGCAATAAACAAAACAAAAGAATTTGTTAAAGAACTTGAAGAAGAAGGTAAAGTTGCTGCAAAAATTGCTGATGATAGAGCTAAAGCAGATAAAATAGAAAGAAAAAATACTGTTGAAAGAGCAAAAGCAGATAGAAAAATTGCAGATTTAAGATTCAAAGCAGAGCAAAGAGATAAATTTTCTGTTAGTGAAAGAATTAAATTTTTAGAAGAAGCATCTGCATTAGAAGAAAAAATTACCAACCAAGAAATAGAAGCAGCAAGATTAAGATTTGAAGCAAAGAAACTTGAGAATAGTTTAAGTAAATCCACTAAAGAAGATTTAGATGAGGAAGCACAATTAGAAGCTCAATTGATACAGTTAAACACATCTAAATTAAGATTACAAAAAAGATTACAAACTTCATTAACTACATTTAGAAATGAAGAAAAAGCAGAAAGAAAAGCTGCACAAAAAGCCAATGAAGAGGAAACAAACAAAACAAGAGATTTAATACTTTTAAAACAAGAAGAGTTAAAAGTAATACAAAACACTGCAGCAAAAACAAGAGATGAATTAGCTGCAAGAAATGAAAAAGTACAAGCAATACAAAATGAAATAAAAGAACTACAAAATTTAAGAACAGCTAAATTTGCTATTGAGAAAATTGATTTTGATTCATTACCAAAACTACAAAAAAGAGAAGCACAAAAAGTAGAAGTAAGAACTGGTACAGAAGATTTAGTAGAAAGGCATATCAAAAAAGTTAATAAAGAACGTACTCGCGATGATGTAATACGTGACAATAAATCTTATGAAAGAAGAATAGCAGAAGCTAACACAAGAATAAACATTGCATCTAACACTTTGAGTTCAATTGGTCAGTTAGCAGATGCATTTGCAAAAGGTGATGAAGCAAGAGCAAAAAAAGCATTTAAAATTAATAAAGCTATTGGTATAGCACAGGCAACAATAAGCACTGCACAAGGTATTATGAATGAACTTTCACATCCAGTAAAAACTTTAACTTTTACAAACTATGCTGCTGCTGCTGCAATGGCTTTAGCTGGTGCAGCTCAAATTGCAACTATAGCAACAACAAGGTTTAATTCTGGTAGTAGTGTAAAACCAACAACGAATGATAATACTGGTGGAGGTAGTTTAACAGCAGCAACACAACCACCATCTTTTAATGTAGTAGGGCAATCAGGATTTAATCAAGTAGCTGGTGCATTAGGACAACAACCACCAGTACAAGCATTTGTAGTAGCTGGAGATGTAACCAGCGCACAACAGTTACAAAATAATACAATTACACAAGCAACTTTTTAAAACAAAATACAATGGATATAATAGAATTAATACTAGATGAAGATAGTGAAGGGTTAACTGGAATTGAAGCTGTGAGCATCGTTGAGATGCCAGCAATAGAATCTGACTTTGTAACACTATCAGAGCAAGAAATTAAATTAGCTAAAATAGATGATGAAAAGCGTTTATTAATGGGAGCTGCTTTAATACCTAACAAACCAATCTTTAGAAAGAACGGAGAAAATACTTTTTACGTTTATTTTTCTGAAAAAACAGTTAGGAGAGCAAGCGAGTTGTTTTTTCAAAATAGTATGCAGAACAACGCAACCTTAGAACACGAAATGGAAATTAACAATTTAACTGTTGTTGAATCTTGGATTGTTGAAGATACTGAAATGGATAAATCTAAGAAGTATGGCTTAAGTGTACCTAAAGGCACGTGGATGATTTCAATGAAAGTAGAAAATGAAGATGTTTGGAAAAACTATGTTAAAACTGGTAAAGTAAAAGGTTTTAGTATTGAAGGTTATTTTGCTGATAAAGCACAAATTAAAAAACCAGATACAAAAGCAGAGATGCAAGCTATTGAAGATGCTGAAGCTGAATATATGCTTAGTAATATTAAGGCACTAATAAAAAAAGATAAAAGAACTAAATCTGGTAAAAGAACAGAATTAGAAACATTTAAAGATTATCCACAAGCAGTTAGTAATAATGCAAAACGAGGTATTGAACTAAATGAAAAAGTTAATAATAAATGTGCAACACAAGTGGGTAAAATAAGAGGACAACAACTAGCACAAAAAGAAAACATTAGTAAAGAAACATTAAAAAGAATGTATTCTTATTTATCAAGAGCGCAAGAATATTATGATGAAGGAGATACAAAAGCTTGTGGTACTATTAGTTACTTATTGTGGGGTGGTAAAGCTGGTTTAAGATGGAGTGAAAGCAAGTTAAAGGAATTAGGAGAAATTAATTTATCTTCTATGGTAGTTGATGAAACCTTTGCTATTATTGATGACAGATTAGCTTATAGCACACAAGAGAAAGCTGAAGAGATGGCTCAAAATATTGGATGTGAAGGTTTTCACGTTCACGAGTTTGAAGGCAAAGAATGGTATATGCCTTGTAAAGAACATATAAAAAAATAATTATGAGAAGTAAAAAATTTAAAACCCCAAGCAACACATCACCTAAAAATACAAAGCGTGGTTGTTTATGTCCAGATGGTAAAAGATATAGTAATAAGTGCTGTGATGGTAGCTTGCAAGCACAAGGAATAGGCAAAGTATAAAATAAAGTTGAAAAAAAATATAACAGTAAAGGTTTTCAAACGTTTATAGGTATATACTCAAATTATGAAAGCAAACGAAATACTAAACAAAATAAAAAATATTGTTGGTGAAAAAGTTAATCTTTCTGAAGAAAAAATAGAAATGGCTGAAATTACATTAGAAAATGGTACTGTATTAGTTGCAGAATCTTTTGAAGCTGGAAAATCTGTATTTATTAAAACTGAAGATGAGCAAATTGCTCTACCTGTTGGTGAATACGAATTAGAAGGTGATAAAATTTTAGTTGTATCTGAAGAAGGTTTAATTGACAGTATTAAAGAAGCTGCTGAAGAAGAAGTAGTTGAAGAAGAATTATCTGAAGAATCTGAAGAAGTTAAAGAAACTGAATTAGAGGAAGAAGAAAAAGAAGAAATGAAATATGTAACCAAAGAAGAATTCGCATCTGCTGTTGAAGAAATCAAAGCAATGATTGATGAAAAATTTGGAGACAAAGAAGAAATGAAGGAAGAAGTAATAGAAGAGAAAGAAGAACTTTCTGCTGTTGCTCCTGAACCTGTAAAACATAATCCTGAAGCTGAAGTTGATAATAAAGTAAATTTTCATATTGCAAGCAATAGAACAGCTACAACTAAAGACAGGGTTTTTGATAAAATTTTTAACAATAATTAAATAATAAAAAAATGGCGACAACAACAAGTATAACAAGTACTTACGCTGGAGAATTTGCAGGTAAATATATCTCTGCTGCTCTTTTAAGTGCTAACACAATTGATAAAGGCGGTATAGAAGTAATGCCTAATATCAAATATAAGTCTACTATGAAAAAAGTAGCTACTGATGCAAACGTAATTAAAAACGCTTCTTGTGATTTTGATGCAACTGCTACAGTAACATTAACTGAGAGACTACTACAACCAGAGGAGTTTCAAGTAAACTTACAATTTTGTAAGCAAGATTTTCAATCTGATTGGGAAGCTGCTCAAATGGGATATTCTGCATTTGATAAAATGCCACCTAAATTTTCAGATTTCATTATTGGCCACGTAGCTGGTTTAGTAGCTGAAAAAACTGAATCTAATATCTGGGAAGGTGTTAATGCAAACGCTGGTGAATTTGATGGATTAACAACTTTAGCTTTAGCTGATGCTGATGTTATTGATGTAGCTTCACACGCTGCTGTAACTGCTGCTAACGTAATTGATAAATTAGGCTCTATTGTTGATGCAGTACCTTCTGCACTTTACAATAAGGAAGATTTACATATTTACGTATCACAAAACATTGCTAGAGCTTATGTAAGAGCTTTAGGTGGTTTTGCTACTTCTATTGGTTCAAATGGTGTTAACGCACAAGGAACACAATGGTATAACGCTGGTGGTCAACTATCTTTTGATGGTGTAAAAATCTTCGTTGCTAATGGATTAGCTGATGACACAGCAATGGCTGCACAAAAATCTAATCTATACTTTGGTACTGGTTTATTGAACGATATGAACGAAGTGAAGGTGCTTGATATGAGTGACCTTGATGGTTCGCAGAATGTTAGAGTAATAATGCGTTACACAAGTGCTGTAAATTACGGAATAGGTTCTGATATAGTTCTTTATCACGCTTAAGAAATAAAATAATAATTAGGGAGCTGAAATGCTCCCTTAATTTAAAACAATAACAATATGGCTTGTGATTTAACAGCTGGTAGAAAAGTGCCTTGTAAAGATGTTATTGGTGGTATAGTAAGAGCTTGGTTCATTGATTTTGGTGAATTAGGAACTGTAACAAAAACTGCTGATGAAATTACAGATATGACAGGTACAATTACTGCCTTACAATATGATTTAAAAGGAACAAATAGTTTGGAAACTGCTATTACATCCTCAAGAGAGAATGGAACAACATTCTTTGAAGAAACATTAACTTTAACACTACCTAAATTATCTAAAGAAGATAACTTACAACTAAAGCTTATGGCTTACGGTAGACCTCATATCTGCGTAGAAGATAGAAATGGTAATTTCTTATTATGTGGTTTAGAACACGGGATGGAAGTAACTGGTGGAAGCATAGCTACTGGAACTGCTTTTGGTGATATGAGTGGTTACTCACTAACACTAACTGGTCAAGAATTAGAACCAGCTAATTTTATTGCTGGCGGTACTGCTGCTGACCCTCTTGCGGGAATGAGTTCAGCGACTGTAACAGTTACGGTGGGAACCAATAGTTAAAAAATACGCGATTAAATTAATTGTGTGATTCATAATATATAGTTTGATTGGAGGGGAGGGAGTGATTAACCTCCCCTTTTTTATTAAAAAAATATGCAAATATTAACTACAAGTGGTTCACGAATTATTAACTTTATACCAAGAGAAACAATTTCAGGTACTAAAACTTATAAATTAGTGATAAAGTCAGAAGCTCAAAATAAAGTTTTATTTACAGATGTTAATGCAACATTTGCTGAATTAGATTACTATTATCAATATTCAACTACTCAAGCATTAGTTGAAAATCAATACTATACTATTACAATCACTAATACAACAGATAACGCAATAATTTTCAAAGACAAAATGTATTGTTCAGACCAAACACTTTCAGACTATGAAATTTCAAACGGTGTTTATATAGAACAAAGCACAGGAGACAATCAATTTATATATTATGGATAATCTACATTTAATACAATTAGGTCAATACGAAAGACCAACAATCACAGAAGAACGCAACAAAGATTGGGTCTCAATAGGCGATAACAATGATTATTACCAAAGTTTGATAAATGCTTATATGGATAGTACAACAAACAATGCTGTAATTAATGGTATTGTTAACCAGATATACGGAAAAGGATTAGATGCTACTGATTCTGCACAAAAGCCAGACCAGTATGCACAAATGAAAAGTTTAGTAAAACCTCACGATTTAAGAAATGTTTGCCAAGATTTAAAATTATTAGGTGAAGCAAGTTTCCAGATTACTTATAATGGAAATAAAATATCAGCAATAACACACTTTCCAAGAGAAACGTTAAGAGCTGAAAAAATGAATGATAATGGTGAAATAAAAAACTATTTTTATTCTGCTGATTGGACAAAAGTTAAACAAAATACTAAACTAAAGAAGTTTCCAGTATTTGGTAGTGGTGGACAAAATGAAATATTTATTATTAAAAGATATGTAACTGGTTTTTATTATTATTCACCAGCAGATTATAATACTGCTTATGCAACACTTGAAGATGAAATAGCTTGTTATTTAATTAACGATACTCAAAATGGTTTTAGTGGTACTAAGGTTGTAAATTTTAACAATGGTGTGCCAGATAGAGAGAAACAACTTGCTATCAAAAGCGATGTAATGAACAAGTTAAGCGGAAGTTACGGAGAAAAAACGATAATCGCATTTAATAATAATGCCGAAAGTGCTACTACTGTAACCGATATACCATTAAACGATGCTCCAGCACATTACACGTATTTAAGTGAAGAATGTTCTAAAAAGATTATGCTAACACATAGAGTTACTTCACCATTACTTATTGGCTTAAGAGATGGTAGTGGCGGTGGTTTAGGTTCAAATGCTGATGAAATAGAGAACGCCTCAAGGCTTTTTAATAACGTAGTTATACAACCATACCAAAACCTTTTAATTGATAGCTTAAATGCAATATTAGCAGTAAATGATATTAGTTTAAATCTTTACTTTAAAACCATTGAACCACTTGAGTTTATGGATTTAGAGAATATTGAAGGTGATGAAGCTATTGAAGAACAAACTGGAATAAAAGAAGATGGTGAAATTGTTGATAAGCCTGTTACTGAAATAAGTGAAGATGAAATTGAACAAGTAGAAGCATCTTATAATGGAGCACAAATATCAAGTGCTATTGATATAATTGCAAAAGTAAAAGAAGGTATTTTAACAAAAGAACAAGCAACAGTATTTTTAATTCAGTTTTTACAATTACCTGAAAATATTGCAAAAGGTTTTTTTAATGAAAATGGACAACAAATATTAAAAAAAATACTAAATAAAAAGATAGAAGAAGAAAAAACTACAGAGCTTGAAATAATGGCCTCTAAGAGTGTTTCTAATAAAGATAGTGATAAACTATTAAAAGATGCTTTAGATTCGCTTAAAGGCGTTAAAATGGATTCTGAAGAGTTTGAAATTGTTGATATTAGAGATTTAGATGATGAAAATGAAAGTGTTGAGGATTGGGCTAAATCAATGATACAATTAAGTGATGTTGTAGATAGCAAAGAAGATGGTTTTTCTACTTTAGATAAATCAATGTATAAAGTAAGATACAAATACGCAAAAGGTAGTAGTAGAGGTGGAGAAAGCAGAGAGTTTTGCAAAGAAATGATGAGCAGAACTGGTGCTGGTATTGTTTACAGATTAGAAGATATTGATAAAGCAAGCAGAGATATGAACTTTAAAGCTGCTAAATTACCAATGCACAACGACCAAAAGTATGATTTGTTTAAATTTAAAGGTGGCGTTTATTGTCGTCACAAATGGCAACAGATTTTATACAAAATAAAAAAAGGTAAAGAAGTTGGTAGTGATGATTTAGATGATTACAAAAAAAGTAAAACTATTCCTAAAAGTTACGAACCAAAACCAAGAGGTAGAAAACAAGCAGTTAAAGCACCAGTAAATATGCCTAATAATGGACACCACCCAAATTATAAAGGAAAATGAGTAAAGCACTATTTGTAACAAGACACGATATATCAGTATTTACTGCTGCTAATGGTAACATCGACAATGACAAAATCTTACCATTTATAAATCAAGCGCAAGACATTCACATACAGAATTATCTTGGTACTGATTTATATAATAAAATACAAGCAGAGATTGTTGCTAATACATTAGCTGACCCATATTTATCTTTATTAAATGATTATATAAAAGATATGCTTTTACACTGGAGTTTAGTTGAATACTTACCTTACGCTGGTGTAAATATTGCTAATGGTGGTATATATACAAAAAATCCTGAAAACAGCACAGCACTAAGCAAAGAACACGTAGATAGCTTAGTTGAAAGAAGCAGAACTACAGCACAGTTCTACACAAACAGATTTATAGATTATATGCAAAATAATGCAGCTGGATTAATACCTGAGTATTATAGTAATTCTCAAGAGGATATGTATCCAGATGATGTTGCAGATTTTGGAGGTTGGGTACTTTAAAAATATATTATGCCAGATAATAACATAGAATGGGGACAAGCTGCAGTAAACAACAGCAATGATTTTGGTAAAGCAAAAGCTAATTCTACCAATAACTTTGGTGCTGTTTATGATAGTTCACCAAGTGGTGATACTAATATTGCTGGAGGGCAACCTGTTGTATCAATAACTTATTCTGCAAGTGCTTTTTGTGCTGATGCAAGCGACCCTACACCAACTATACAAAATAATGCTGGTGCTGGTGCATTTAGTTCAACTACTGGTTTAGTAATTAATTCAACTACTGGGGTTGTTGATATTGATGCTTCTACTTTAGGAAGTTATTTAATTACATATACAGATACAGATTCTGCAACTGCTACATTTAACTTAACTATTAATGCTTTACCAACTGTTATTGTAAGCGTTTCTGCTGGTACTATTTGTAATGGTGAAAGTACAATACTAACTGCAAGTGGTGCTTCTACTTATGTTTGGAATGATGGTAATACAGATAATCCAAGAACAGTATCACCTACTACCACAACTACATTTAATGCAACAGGTACAGATTCTAATGGTTGTACAAGTTCTGGTGGAACTACAATTACTGTAAATGCATTACCAACTGTTGAAATATCTGGTACTTTAACTTATTGTGTTGGTAGTACAGCAACACTAACTGCAACTGCTGGTTTATCTTCTTATTTATGGAGTACTGGAGCAACTACACAAGCTATAAATGTAACTGCTGGTAGTTATACAGTAACAGGAACAGATTCTAATGGATGTAGTGCTACTTCTTCGGCTTCTACAGTAACTGAATTACCTTTAGATAGTGCAACAGTAACTTATTCAGCAAATGCTTATTGTCAAATGCCAACTGGTGCTTTAGCTGTAGATGGTTATTATCCTTTATATGCTAACCAAGCAGATGCAAATGCAGCAAGTAGTGATGGAACTTCTCATCCTCATTCTTTAACAGGAGGAACTTTTTATATGCCAAATGATGGTGTTACAATATATCACGGAACTTATTCTTTAACAACACCAGCGCCTACAATAACTGGTCAAAGTGGTACATTTAGTGAATCTACTGGAAACTTAACTATAGATAGTTCAACAGGTGTTATTACTTTAAACAGTTCAACGGTTGGAAGTTATACTGTTGTATATACTACTAATGGAACTTGTCCAAATACAGTTAATAATACAGTAACAATAAATGCTTTAGATGGTGCTACTTTTGCTTATAGTTCAAATAGTTTAGCACAAACAGGAACAGCAAGTTTAACAACTACTCCAACTACTTCTGGTGGTGTTTATAGTGCTTATCCTAGTGGTTTAAGTATTAACTCTTCTACTGGTGAAATTGATTTAGCTGCTTCTACTATACAATCTTATAAAATATTCTATGAAACAAGTGGTGCTGGATGCCCTAATTCGTCAACATTTGATTTAGCTGTAACTGCAAGTGGCATTTCAAACGTGTATAGTATGAATTTTGATTCTGCAAGTTCAGATTATATAGATGTTGAAAATGATGTTAGTTTACAGTTTTCAAGTTCTTTTACTATTTCAGCTTGGGTTAAGATTGATTTAAACGACACAGGCAATAATGCTATAATATCTAAAGATTCAAGTGCAAGTAATGGTGCAGGCTATCATATTGATTTTAGAACTGGAAATTCAGTCCACGCTTGGTCATATGACGCAAACAGTAAATTAACAGCAACAGGATTAACTACAAATACTTGGTATCATATAGTTTTTATATTTGAAAGCACTGGAGGTAGTAATGGGAATCAAAGTTTATATATAAATGCTGGAACACCTGTAACAAATACTATAACAAATTTTGCAGCATCAACAATAAAAAATTTAAGGATAGGAGGAAGTGAAGTTTTATCTGGTTATAATACTGACGGTTCTATAGACGAAGTAGGAATCTGGAACACAGCTCTAACATCTACACAAATACAAAGCATTTACGATGCAACATCAACTAATTTAACTAAAGACTTAACCACAGTATCAGGTTCAAACCTAATTTACTGGAATAGAATGGGAGATTAATATGAGTACACAGTTTACAAATAGACAATGGCGTTTGCCAAATGAAGAAAATAAAAGTAAGGTTTCAAACTATTCTATGGATTTTGATTCTGCCAGTTTAGATTATATAGATGCTGGTAATCCAACTGAATTACAAATAACTGGAGAATTAAGTATTTCATTATGGTTTAAAACAAATACTACTCCATCAGGAAATGTTTATTTATTATCAAAAGGCACTGGCTCATATACACAAAGAAATTTTGGTATTTGGCAAAGTAATTCTAACACAATTAGAGCTTTTATAAATGGTGTTACTTCTGGAGTTACATCTCCAAGTACTTATGCTGATAATACTTGGCATCATTGCGTTGTAACGTACACACCAAGTACTTCTTTAATTTTGTATATCGATGGTAGTGCAGTTGATACAAACACAACAAGTATATCATCTGCGATTAATAATAATACAGGTAATCTTGAAATAGGAAGATGGGGTTCTGATTATTTTAATGGAAAACTTGACGCAGTATCCATTTATAATTACGCTCTTTCTTCAAGCCAAGTAACAACTCTTTATGGTTCAAGCTCTACTGGTATAGGAAACCCAATGAGTTTATCTCCAAAGCCTGTGGCGAGCTATAATTTAGGAGATAAATCAGCGTATAATTCCAGTAGTTACCTTATTCCCAACGCTTCACTTCAGGACTATGTTTTTGATTTTATACCCAATGATTATATAGATTGTGGTAATAGTACAAGTTTACAAATAACAAGTAATTTAACTTTATCAACTTGGATTAAAACAAATTCTAGTTCTTTTCAAGGGATTATTTATAAAGGTTTATATGTAGGGACTACAGGAGCAGGCTCAAGTTATGCAATGTATTTTAACACTGCTGGAAAAATTACACTTCAGTTTTATTTAACCAACACAGAGGGCTCAAGTTCAGGAACGATATTCAATGTGACAACTTCCAATAGTTACAATGATGGTAAATGGCACAACATAACAGCTATTAAAAACTTAACATCTGTTAGTCTTTATATTGATAATACTTTAGATGGAACAGCAACAGCTACATTAAATTACATAGTAAATAGCACTCAAAATGTAACAATAGGCTCAAAGTCAGATGGTTCATTAAATTTTAACGGCTCTCTTTCAAACGTATCAATTTTTAATACAGCTTTACCAGCAACAGGTTCTAACTCAGTAGAAACTCTTTACAATAATGGTTCTCCACTTACTTCAATGACAGGATTTACATCTTTACAAGGTTGGTGGAAATTAGATGCTTCTGCTACTTATGATGGTACTAATTGGACTATACCTGATGACAGTACTAATTCAAACGATGGCACAAGCTCAGGAATGACACAAGCCAATTTAGTACAAAGTGATTTAAGTTTTACAAGTGGTTACTCTCCTTATGCTTTAGATTTTGATTCTGCAAGTTCACAGTATATTCAAACAAATGTGGATTTAGCATATACAACCTTTCCTAATATATCTTTAGCCTGTTGGGTGAAAATGAATAAATCAGATTTAAGTAATTACACTATCTACCATCCTGTTGGGGTTTTTACAAATTTATTTCCCAATGGTTCGCCTATTAGAATTTATTCACAAGCTGCTTCTTCTGGCGGTTCTTCTGTAGTACTTGTTCAAGGTTCAACATTAGCACAAACATCAACAGATTTAGCAGATGGAAACTGGCATCATATAGTTCAAACTTGTGAATATGATTCAGGTGGTACAATTTGCAATGTATATGTAGATGGTACAAAAGAAATTAATAATCATTCTTTAGTTTCTTATGCTCCTTTAAGTGGAAATTTATTTATTGGTTCAAGAGATTCAAGTGCTGGTTTTTTTCTTGGCTCTATTTCTAACGCATCAATCTGGAATACAGCTTTAACTTCAGCACAAGTATCAGAAATTTATAACGAAGGTGTACCATCTAACCTAAATAACCATAGTGCATATTCAAACTTAGTAAGCTGGTGGCAGTTAGGTAGTAATAGTTCTTTTAATACTAACTGGACTGTATTAGATGAAAAAGGTAGTAACAATGGAACTTCTGTAAATATGGGAGAAGATTCTATAGTGGACGGAGTAGGAAGTTCAGCTAATGGTTTAAGCTCTGGAATGGGTGGAGATGAAGTTATAGGAGATGCACCTTACAGTAGTAGTAATTCTCTTAGTGTAAATATGGACGTTTTAGACAGGGTAACAGATACACCAAGTTAAAATTTTAAAATAAATAAAAATGAATAATAGAAGTTATATAGTAATTAATTTAAGCGATACAGACAAGGTGCTTTTTTCTCAGGTTTCACAAAGCTCTGCACAAAGTATGAGAAGAAACTTAGCAAACACTCAAGGATTACTTTCTTATAGTGTTACACCAAGTTTTATTACAGATGGTTCGGTAGTGCCTGTTGGTGATGTTATGAACCAAACAGAAGCACTAACGCTACTTAGTGGTAGCGATTGGACAGAGCCAATGCCAGAATAATGAACAATTTAAAATTAGTAAGAATGGAAGACCACTCAATTTTAATGGTAGTTAGCACTTTAATTGGAGCTTTAGGTATTAAAGAAATATGGGGAATTGTAAAGCAAAAGATTGACATAGGTGCTAAGAAAGACGAAAGAGAAGAAAGTTTATATACTAAACAAATTGAAATTCTTACTAATAAAATTACACAGCTAGAAACAAAGATTGAATTACTTATTGAAGAAAACATACAACTAAGGGTTAAAGTTGTTAAGATGGAAGCGCGATTAATAAATAGTGCAAAAAAAAAAGTAAATAGAAAAAGAGATGAGAAAGGTTAATAAAATTGTAATACATTGTACAGCTACCAGAGAGGGTAACAATGTAAGTCCAGCCACTATAAAAAGATGGCATTTAAACAGAGGTTTTTCAGACATAGGTTATCATTATATCATAGGTATTGAAGGCAAAATAAATGCTGGTAGACCAGTATCAAGAGCTGGCGCACACGTTAAGAACGGTAACAGCGATTCAATTGGTATTTCCTATGTAGGCGGTTTAGATGTTAACGGAAAAGCAAAAGATACAAGAACAGAAGCACAAAAAGCATCATTAATTAAAATACTTAAAGTATTAAAAAACATTTATCCACAAGCAAGTATTCACGGACATAGAGACTATTCACCTGATAAAGATGGTGATGGAGTAGAGGAACACGAATTTATGAAAATGTGTCCTTGTTTCTCAGCAGAAGTAGAGTATTTAGAGCTACAACCAAAATCTTTCAAACCAAAATCAAAAAAAGCAAAGGATAAATTAAATGGAAAAAAATCAAACTAACTTAGAGGACTTAATTAAGAAAATGGAAAACTTACCAGTTCCAGAAAGAACTTGTAATATTGATGATGAAAGTTGTGAAAGCTGTAGTGGATGAAACAATTAAAAGACACTAAAATAGGAAAGTTTTTAGCTGAGAAAGCACCTCACGTTTTAGATGTTGCTGGTTCTTTATTACCTGATGCTGGTTTATTAGGTGTTGTTAAAAATTTAATTGATAAAGACCCTAACCTATTACCAGAAGATAAACAACAAATTCACGAGCAATTAGTAGAATTATACAAGTTAGAAGTAGAAGATAGAGATAGTGCAAGACAACGCGAAGTTGAAATTACTAAAGCTGGTGGAAACGACTGGATGATGAATGTAACTGGTGTTGTTGGGTTATCTTGTTTTATGTTTGTAGTTTATGCAGTTGTATATATACCTGAAGTTCTACATAATGAATTATTTGTTCATTTAATGGGTATGGTAGAAGGTGTTGTTATTGGCAATATCTTTGCTTTTTATTATGGCACAAGCTCCAAAAAAAACTAAATAATTTATTTTTATTATATTTAACAAAATTGTTAAATGAAATCACACAAAAAAAGGTGGAAAGATAAAGGTAATCCACGTTACCGCCTCAACTCAGACGAGGCACAAATTATAGATGATTATAGAAGGTTAAAACAAGAAGCAGAAGCAGAAGGTTTAAATCCTAACGATATTCATAGTGGTTGGATAAAGAACAAGAAAGCCAGTTTATATTTTAAGAATCCTAATTTTAATAAAAACGATTTAAAAGGTTTTAAGGAAGAATTATTAAAGGACTTAAAAGAATACTCACCAAACTTTCAAAAGGTTGTTAAACCTAAAGTAAACGATGGCCACTGCCTTTTAATATCACCAGCAGATATACACATTGGTAAATTATGTAAATCTTTTGTAAGTGGTGAAGAATATAATAAGCAGATAGCAGTTCAAAGAACATTAGAAGCTGTTGATGGTATATTACAAAAGAGTAATGGTTTTAACATAGATAAATTAATACTATGTATTGGTAATGATGTAATGCATATTGACACACCAAGTGGTGGTAAAACTACAAAAGGAACTGTTCAGGATACAGATGGAATGTTTTTTGAGCATTTTCATATTGCAAAACGTTTATATATTAATATTATTGAAACATTAGTTAGTTTCTATCCTGATTTACACGTTGTTTATAATAGTAGTAACCACGATTATTTGACAGGTTTTTGTTTAGCAGATACAATATCAACTTACTTTAGAAATAGCAAGAACATCACTTTCGATATTAGTTTACAACATAGAAAGTATTATACTTATTATAATAACTTAATTGGCAGTACTCACGGAGACGGTGCTAAATGGGATTTATTACCATTACTAATGGCAGATGAATGTAAAGAATGGAGTGAAACTAAATACAGATATATGTTTGCACACCACGTTCACCACAAAGTAAGTAAAGATTTAATTGGTTGTAGTTTAGAAAGTTTAAGAAGTCCATCACCAGCAGATAGTTGGCATCATAAAATGGGATATACTTCATCTAATAACCAAGCAATTGAAGGTTTTATCTTCTCTAAAAACAATGGCCAAGTAGCTAGAATTACACATTTATTTTAGAATTAACATTTAATTGTTAATAAAGTTTTTATAGTGTTTTGTAATTTGTATTATAATTATATATATATTTACATCATAAACTTAAAAATTATGAAACAATCAATTATAGAAAACGGAACAAAAAAATATTTAGTTCAATTTATTGGAAAACCTTATTTAATACCAAGTTTTGAAGATTACAAAGAAAGTTTTATTAATAATGAAATTTACAAAGTTTTTAAAATGAATAATGGAGAAATTGTTATTGAAGGAAAGTTTGTAAATGAATTAGATAATGTAAAAACTTGTAAAAGAAGTTTTATTGCATACAATAAAGAATTTTATAAAAATAATTTTAAATATATAAACAAATAAAACAAACAATTATGAGCAGAGAAATATCATACACAACAAGAACCTTTTACGTACCAGCAGAGAAAATAGAAACGCTGGTAAAGTTTCAAGGCAAATGCAAAGAGAATGGACACAAATCTTATTCTGAAGTATTACTTAGTTTAATGGAGAAATATAATGAGCAATGATACATTATCCTCATCCACACAACGAACAGCACCACAACGATAATATTAACAATTGGTGGGCATACGAGACTAACAGATACTTGCAGGATAGATTACGCAACTTAGTAATAAGAGCTAACTGGAACAAACGTATTATCTGTAGAATACACCTAACAGCAAATGATTTAGAAATACATCAACATAGGTTTGAAAGGTTTATTACACAATTAGAAAACATTGACAAGCAATTAAAAACAATTGCAATGCAATACAACGAAAAAAGAATGAATAAATTAAAAACTATATTTACTAAAATTAAAAATTATGAAAATTAAAGAATTAGCACAAAAATATGATTTATCAAAAGATGACTTTTGGGAATTAAAAAGAGGTACAAGAAGTATGTGGATTATTACTCACGATGCTTGTGAAAAGATAGCAGCAAAAGAAAACATACAATTTGGCGCGCCAACTATATACAGAGATAGCAACCAAGATGTTGCAATAGTAGGAGATGCAAAACGTGGTAACAAAGTTATTTGGAGTACTGGTGAAGCATCACCTAAGAACTGTAAAGCTCCTTATATGTTTGCAATGGCTGAGAAACGTTTAAAAGATAGATTAGTACTAAAATTAATTAACGCTTACGAATATGGTATTTATTCAGATTCTGAAGCTGATAACTTTAAGAAACAATGATAGAAACAAATATTACAGAATTAGCTACTCTTATTATGACAAGCATATTTTTTGGAATCGTATTAGCTATGGCAATCAATACCTATTCAAAATAAATTAAAAACTATATTATGAAAAAGAATCACTTGAGTTACTCGGCTTTATGTCAGTTTAAGAAATCTCCTAACCATTTACTTGCTTACTGGAACAAAGAATTAAAAACTACAGATGCAATGCAATTTGGAACTTTAATACACAAGATGTTATTAGAGCCAGATACATTTACAAAAGAGTTTGCAATCTTTGAAGGTGCAAGGCGAGCTGGTAAACAATGGATTGAGTTTAAAGAACAAAACGAAGGCAAAACACTAATTAAGCAACAAGAATTAGATGATGCAAATAAAATAATTAACAACGCTATGTTGCATCCAGTACTTACTGAAATGATGCAAAATAAAGTAGATACTGAAATTAAGTTAGAGTGGCAACATAAAGATGTTAATTTTAAGGGCTTTGCAGACCTTCTAACAACGTTTAATGGTAGAAAGTGTATAGTAGATATAAAAACTACTAATGATGCTGGAAAACGCTTTGAACGTGATTTATACTATAATGATTATAAAATGCAGTTAGCAATGTATCAAGACCAATACGATAAAGATACAGATGCTTACATTGTAGCAATAGAAACTACAACACCATTTAATGTACAGATATATAAATTAGATGATAGTTTATTATTTAAAGGTTGGATGGATTACGATTATTATACAGATAAATTCAAAGAATGGAACGGAGAACCTCAGGGCTATCAAAATTCAATAGTAGAAGTAAAAATAGAAACAGAAGAAATATTATGAAGAAGTTAGCAATAATAGGTGGTTTATCTTTAATGACTGCTGGTGCAACTAATATGATTATGCACAAACAAAAGTTAAATTTAAATCCTAATACATTTGCTATAGCTACAGGTAGTTTTTTTGTAGCTGTAGGAGTAACATTTAAATTTTAATGATTAAAAAAGAATGGCATTGGATGCCAGATTATAAACAACAAAAACAAATAACAATGGATAAAAAAGAAGAAACAATATATTGTGGAAGTGGTAAAGTTATGAATCCTAAATGGTTAAAAGTAACTATTAATCCTACTAAAATCGCTGATTACATACAAGAGTATAATGGCAACAAATTCATCAAACTAAATATTAATTTAAAAGATGAAGCTGACCAATATGGTAAAGATGTTAGTATTAGTGTAGATACTTGGAAGCCAGATGCTGAAGCACCTAAAGTTGAAGCAAGTAATACTTCAAACGATTTACCCTTTTAAGTATTATGAAACAATCAAAAATCTTAACCGCATTGGGTTTGAGTTCGTTAGATGTACAAAATATGTTGATGAACGGACAAACGATGCCTGAGATAGCAAAGAAGTATAATATTACTTATATTTCATTGGTACAGGCATATCAAATTCAAAAGAAAGGTTTTAAGTATATTGATTATATACAACCAAAAGAAGAAGTGAAGGATATAAAAAACGTATCCTTCGCTTTTGATAAACTATATACAGAAGAATCACTTAATGAAGATGAGCTATTAGCTTACTATAAATACGAACAAAAAAATAAAGCATATTATGGAAGTTACTAAAAAAAGATATGATTACTCTAAAAAAGAAGGTGATAGAGTTGAAAATGATTTAAAAGAAAAATTAAAATTATTAGGTTACACTGTAAAAGAATCAACAGTTGAACAAGATAGATATAGTCATATAGATTTTTTTGTTAATGGTTTTGGCGTTGATGCTAAAGCAAATAAACATTTAAATAATGTAAGGCTTGAAATAACTAATGTGAATGGTAATAATGGTTGGTTAAAAGGAAAAGCATTTTATATAATATTTGAAATAGTAGAATTAAATTGTTATTCTGTATTTAAAAGAATTGATTTATTAAATTATGCTTTAACCTTTAAAGAACGTACTGAAAGTAAAGATGAATTTTATAAAATATATACAAGAAAAAAATGGAATAAAAAAGATGAAATTATTAAAGTAAAATATAATGACATAAAACAATATGAATTAAAAAAAATAAATAAATAAATATTTTTATATATTAAACCAATCAAATCAAACTAATCAATTATGAAAGAATTACCATATTTTAAATTTTATCCTAATCAATGGATTACAGGCAGTATATCATTTATGGACTTAGATGTTCAAGGTGCATTTATGAAAGTCTGCTGCTACTACTGGAGCAAAGAATGTAAAGTTTCCAGAAAACAAATTAAATCTTTAATACCTAAACAATGGAGTACTTTGTTAGATGCTGAGTTATTTAAGATAGAAGAAGAAGCTATTAGTATTAAATGGTTAGATGAACAATACCAGCAACGCTTAGTAGAACACAAGAGAAATGTTAGCAACGGAAAGAAGGGGGGCTTAAGCAGGGCTCAAGCATTAAGAAAAGAAAAGAAAAGAAAAGATAATTACGCAAATGATAATTTATTAAAAGTAAATGATGAAGTGCAAAAACTTCTTGACCAATGATATTAGAAGATAAAGCCACAGTACCGTATTTAAAAGCATTTAAAGAAGGTAGAATTAAAAAAGGTGTTGGCATTGGTTGTTTATTAGATGATTACTTTCTTTATAAGAATGGCAACTTTAATATGTTTTTAGGTTTAGATAATGTTGGTAAAACTAATTACATATTATGGTACTTAACTGCACTAAGTAAAATACACGGTAAGAAGTGGTGCATCTGGTCAGGTGAAAACAACGCTGGACAATTGAAGCGAGATATAATACAAATGTGGACAGGTGAAACAATTAAAGATTTAAATGAATATTTATTTTACCACGATGAGATTAGTAAATATTTTAAATTTATTGATAATAGAAAACTTTACAATCATAAAGAATTACTAAAGATATTTGAAGCTGAAGATTGTGATGGTTGTTTTATTGACCCATACACAGGTATAAACCACGATAGAAGAATTTCACAATTTGAAAGAAACTATCAAGTTTGTAATGATGTTAGAGAGTTTTGTAATAAAACAGGCAAAACAATGTTTATTGCAATGCATCCACAAACAGAAGCTGCAAGGCGTGTATATCCACCAGACCATCAATTAAACGGACATATACAACCACCAAGAAAAGCTGATTCTGAAGGTGGCCAAGTTTTTCCAAACAGGGTGGACAACTTCCTTTGTTTACACCGTTTGATATCACACGATAAATTGTGGATGATGACAGAAGTACACGTATATAAAATAAAAGATAAAGAAACTGGTGGCAAACCTACAATGTTAGGCGAGCCACTAAGATTTGATTACAATAATGGATTAGGATTTACAATTGGTGGTAATAACGTATTAAAACAAAAAAAATGAAGATATTAAATTTATATGCTTGTTTAGGTGGTAACCGTTACAAGTGGGATGAAGTTACAGATATAGAAGTAACTGCTGTTGAATTAGACCCAGAGGCAGCAAGATTGTACCAAGAGAGGTTTCCAAATGATAAAGTAATAGTAGCAGATGCACACCAATATTTATTAGACCATTACAAAGAATTTGATTTTATTTGGAGTTCACCACCTTGCCCAACACATAGTAGAGTAAGGTTTAGTCAAAAACACAAAAATGAACCAAAATATCCTGATATGAAATTATATGAGGAAATTATTTTTTTAGATAAATATTTTAATGGAAAGTATTGTGTTGAAAATGTTATTCCTTTTTATGAACCATTAATTCCTGCAAAAAAAAGAGGTAGGCACTTATACTGGACTAACTTTAATTTACCAAATGTGCTAAGTGACAGAAAAGTTCGAATTAGTGCTAATGAGGGTGAACATATAGAAGTAAACAATTTAAGTAAGTTTCACGATTATGATTTTTGGAAGTATAAAAAACAAGTAAAAGGCAAACAAAGAATAGTTAAAATGGCAAGAAACTTAGTAGACTATGAAGCTGGTAAAACAATATTAGAAACAGCAGTAGGAATAACTAGAAAACAAAATGTAAACCAAACAGAATTATTTTAAAACAAAAACAATGAGATATAAATATGAAAACATACAAGAGTTTATGAATTATAAAACTTGGAGTAATAAAAAAAAGATAGATACACTTTTAGAAATAGATTGTAGTTTGTATGCACATCTTGGAACTGATTCTACTAAAGCAGAGAAAGAAGAAGTAAAAAGAAAAAGCATAGAAATATATAGAACTATAAAAACATTAGATAAAAAACTTGGTGATGAATTACTTTACTCAGAAGATTTAAAACAATGAATATTACTAACGAAGATAATATGCAGCTAATGGCAAGGTATGAAGACAATTACTTTGACTTGGCTATTGTAGACCCTCCCTATGGTATAGGTGGTGGAACAAAAAAAACTGGCGGACTAAGTAAAAAAAATAGTATGACTAAATTTAAAAAACAAAATAAAACAAAAGGTTGGGATGATGAGATACCAACAGATAAATATTTTACAGAGTTATTTAGGGTTAGTAAAAATCAGATTATTTGGGGTGGAAATTATTTTTTAGACAATCTAAATAGTAGTAGGTGTTTTGTTGTTTGGGATAAAATGAATTATGTTCCAACTATGACACAAATTGAATTAGCTTATACAAGTTTTAATGAACATTCAAAATTAATAAAAATAAATAGCAATCAATTAGACAGAACACATCCAACACAAAAACCTGTTAAACTTTACGAATGGCTTTTAATGAATTATGGTAAAGAAGGAGATAAAATTTTAGATACACATTTAGGTAGTGGCTCAATTGCTATTGCTTGTCATAATTTAGGATTTGATTTAACTGCTTGCGAGTTAGATAAAGAATATTTTGAAGCAGCTATGAAAAGAATAGAACAACACAAACAACAAATAAGAATGTTTTAATATGACAGATTTAGATTATACAATAATAAAGAACAAATTAGAAATATTGCTTTTAAAGGCTCAAGAAGGTTTAAAAGTAGGTAAGATAACACAAAGTAAATTGGATGCGATAGAAACGCTTCAAAGTAGCTTAAAATGTATGTTAGAGCTGAGGTTAATGTTAGATGAAATGAAAAACAAACAAACATTGTTAACAATGCAAAATGTAAAAGCATACAAAGAAACTGCAGAACTAAAGAAAAAATTTAATACATTTAAAAAATGAAAACTATATTATTAATGTTAATCACATCACACATAACTAGTTTTATCTCTGGTGCTTTAATTGTCGTGATAATAAAAAAATATTTTGAAAAGTAAAAAGAGAACATTAAATGAATACAGACAAACAAAGGACTCTCACTACCATAGTGATGATTCTCCTATTGAGTACAACATTGCTTTTTTGTGTAGAATATATCCTAATAATGCAGAGCTTGGAGCAATAATAAGAAAACATTTTCAAAAGATATGAGTTTAAACGCAAATCAAAAGGGTAAAAGATTCGAATTAAAAATTGCTAAAGATTTAGCTAAGAAATTTGATACTAATATAAGAAGAACACCAAACTCTGGTGGACTAAGTATTAAAGGAGATATTATGACTACAAGTGGCATACTATCTGAATATAGCTGGGAATGTAAGAACCAAGAGAAACTTAATATCTGGAAAGCATTAGAACAAAGTGAAGGAGATGCAAGAGGCACACTAAAAACACCAGTAGTAGTATTTACTAAGAACTTTGAAAAAGATTACATTGCTTTACAATACGATGATTTTGTAAATATACTTCTTGAATTAGATGAGTACAGAAGTAAATAATATATTACACATCTTAGTAAAAGATGAAAAAACTTGGCTATCTATGGCTGAGGAAATAAGTAGCAATAGTAAAATACCAGCAAAAGATTTATTACACGACTTTTATATTGCTTTACATAGCAAAATAGATAGTAAAAAAGTAAAAATTAATGATATTCTATATAACGATTCTTTAAATAAAGCGTTTATATATAAGATGATGCACAATATATTTATTGATACTATAAGAGTTGATAAAGATTTACTAATAGATAAAGACCTTAAAAACATTATAGAAGCAGATAACACAAAGTATGTAGACATAGAAAAAGTAGTAGATGATATAGTAAATGAATTTTATTGGTTTGATAGAAAGTTATTTAATTTATATAGAAAGAAATTTCATAGCATTAGAAAACTATCTGCAGCAACTAACATATCTCACGTTGTAGTATGGAGAACTATAAACAATTGTATTAAAGAAATTAAAAAAAAAATTAATGACGAGTAAAGGTTTAGGAGATTCAGTAGAAAAGTTCACTGAAAAAACTGGTATAAAAAAAGCAACTAAATGGATATTTGACAAACTAGGTAAAGACTGCGGATGTGATGCAAGAAAAGAAAAGCTTAATAAATTATTTCCATACAAAGTAGAATGTCTTAACGAAGATGAATATGTATATCTAAAAGGTTTCTTCAATCAACAAAAGAATGTAGTAAATGCAAGCGAACAAAAAGGATTGCTAATAATACACAATAGAGTATTTGGAACTAATAAAGAACAATCAAGTTGTGGTAGTTGCGTTAAAGGTTTAGTAGATACAATGAGAAGATTATATAATGAATATGAATACGAAAGAGAAAGTAAAAGCAATTGAAAAAAAGCTATTAATGTTTTTAAAGAAATACACAGATAATACACAGACCAAATGTCAAAAGAAGAAAACTTAATTTTGTGGAAGAAAGGCCAAAGCGGTAATCCTAAAGGTAAACCAAAAGGTGCTAAAAATAGAAGCACAATTCTCAAAGAATTAGCAGAACTTAGGACAAAAGGAATTGACCCTGTTACTGGTGAAGAAGTATGGATGTCTAATGAATATCGTATGGCTATGGCTGTTATAGAAAAGGTTATTGAGAAAGGTGACCATCAAGCACTTAATATGGTATTAGATAGCATCTATGGTAAGCAGAAAGATTCTGTTGATATACATACCTCAGAAGAAGTAAACCACGATTTTAGAAATATCATTGCACGGATTAAAGCTCAATAAAAAGTATTTAGTATTAGATGAATCATTTGCTAGATACTTTATTGTAACTGGTGGTCGTGGTTCTGGCAAATCATTTGCTGTTAACTCTGTACTATTACTATTAACCTATCAAGCTGGACATACTATATTATTTACACGTTATACGCTAAGAGCAGCCAGTATTAGTATCATACCTGAATTTATAGAAAAGTTAGAACTGCTTGGAGTTATTGACCGCTTCAAAATAACTAAAGATGAAATAATAAATACTGGCAATGGCAGTAAGATAATATTTCGTGGTATTAAAACAAGCTCAGGCGACCAGACTGCAAATCTTAAATCATTAACTGGTATTACTACTTGGGTAATGGATGAGGCAGAAGAACTTAATGATGAGGATATATTTGATAAAATAGATTTAAGTGTTCGTAATAAAATACAAGAGAATAGAGTTATATTAATATTGAATCCAACAACCAAAGAACATTTCATTTATAAGAGATGGTTTGAAGATAGGGGTGTTTCTGCTGGTAGTAACATAACTAAAGAAGATACAACATATATACACACAACATATTTAGATAACATTGACAACCTTTCAGAAAGCTATATTAAGCAGATTGAAACAATGAAGGTTAGACGACCAAACAGATACAAGCATACAATAGAAGGTGCTTGGCTAGATAAAGCTGAGGGTGTTATATTTACTGATTGGAGTATAGGAGAATTTAAGCAAGTAGGTAAAGTAGTTTATGGCCAAGATTATGGTTTTAGCAA
>Ga0209337_1000519_pt1 | contig 31123 bp, 49 predicted proteins | sample LinPmetageLP53_FD_184044 | JGI IMG/M metagenome (GOLD analysis project Ga0209337, IMG submission 184044) | Marine viral communities from the Pacific Ocean - LP-53 (SPAdes) (version 2) | ecosystem: Environmental > Aquatic > Marine > Oceanic | place: Pacific Ocean | collected 2010-02-08 | reverse complement strand
TCGAAAAAGGAAAAAGTAGATTATGCAATACATCAGTGACATTCTTCCAGAGGAATTCCTATCAAAGTACAAAACCAAGAAACCAAACTGGGGCTATAATGGTCTTGGTGAGATTGTCTATAAGCGGACATATTCTCGACTAAAGGAGGATGGGACAAATGAAGAATGGTGGGAGACTATCGCAAGGTGTATCAATGGCGCACAGAAGATTGGTGCCGACTACACAAATAAGGAAGCACAACAACTTTATGATTACATCTTCAACCTCAAATGTAATTTTGCAGGTCGAATGCTTTGGCAGTTGGGCACTACAACCGTTGACCGTTTTGGTGCAAACTCTCTCCTAAATTGTTGGGGTGTTTGTATTCGGGACATCGATGACTTTTGTTTCATCTTTGAAAACTTGATGCTTGGTGGTGGTGTTGGATTTTCCATTCGTAAGGAAGACGTACACGACCTTCCCCGTGTCAAAGAGGATGTGACTGTAACTCACCAAAAGACAAACGATGCAGATTACATTGTTCCAGATTCCCGTGAAGGTTGGGTGAAACTTCTCAAGAAGTGCCTGAAGTCCTACTTCTATACTGGTGAATCGTTCACTTACTCCACTATTCTTGTTCGTTCTTCTGGTGAAGGTATTAAGGGATTTGGTGGTAAAGCATCTGGTCCTGCCATTCTCATTGAAGGAATTGAAAAGATTGGTGAAGTAATCCGCGAGCGTGAAGGAAAGAAACTTCGCTCACTTGATGTTCTTGACATCTGTAACATTATTGGTTCTGTTGTGGTCGCAGGAAATGTTCGTCGTTCGGCTGAGATTGCTGTCGGTGACCCCGATGACTATCTGTTCCTTCGTGCAAAGCGTTGGGACTTGGGGAATGTTCCGAACTGGCGTGCAATGTCAAACAACACAATCTATGCAGATTCGTATGACCACATTAGCGAAACTGTATGGAAGGGTTATGATGGTTCGGGAGAACCTTATGGTTTCTTTAATCTGCCACTTGCACAGAAGTACGGAAGACTACAGGACAAGAGAAAAGACAAATGTGAAATTGTAAACCCCTGTGCAGAGATTCTTCTTGAGTCGCACGAATGTTGCAACCTATCTGAGATGTATCTAAACAATATCGATTCAAAGGCAGAACTAAAGGATTGTGCAAAACTTCTGTATAAGACACAGAAAGCAATTTGTGCCTTGCCATTCATTCACAAGCAGACTGAAGAAGTCGTTCACAAGAATATGCGAATCGGTGTGGGTGTTACTGGTATCTGCCAGTCTCTAGACAAGTTAGACTGGTTGGAGGAATGTTATGATTCACTTCGTGATTTTGATAAGAAGTGGTCAGACAAGAAGGGATATCCCGAAAGCATTCGCCTCACAACAGTGAAGCCTTCTGGTACGCTTTCTCTTCTGTCGGGTAGCACACCTGGCGTACACCCCGCATATGCGAATTACTTTATTCGTCGGGTTCGTATGTCAAGTGATGATGCACTTGTTGATAGTTGCAGAGAATCAAATTATCACGTTGAATATGCACGACAGTTTGATGGTACAGAAGATAGAGGTACTGTTGTTATTGAATTCCCCTGTCATATCAATGGAGATACTATTCTCGCCAAGGATATGAGTGCAGTTAAGCAACTTGAACTTGTCAAAGAATTACAAACAAAGTGGTCGGATAATTCAGTATCCGTCACTGTATATTATCGCCTAGAAGAACTAGACGAAATCAAAGCGTGGATGGAGAAGCATTACGAAAACTCTCTCAAGACTGTAAGTTTTCTTCTTCATAACGACCACGGATTTGACCAAGCACCATATGAAGAAATCACCAAAGAAGAATACGAAAAAATGGCTTCTAAACTAAAGCCAATGGTGAGTGTTTCCGCTGGTGATGTATTAAATGAACTAGAATGTGAAAGTGGCGCCTGCCCAATCAGGTAAAAAAAACAAATTTAATTTGACACAAGCGTTTATTACTGTATAATGAACGATTAACTAACAACGAGTATGTCTACATAAGAGACATATTCTAACGGAGTCGGAGTAGACTCCACGGTGCTTTCGCACCACCCGTTCTAGCCAACGGTTTGACTTAATCAAAAGGAGAAAAAGTTATGGCTAATTCTAAATGTGAAGTCCAGTGTGGTAACGACGTAGTTACTTCCGCCCTCGGTAAGATTGGCATCTGCCGCTCAATGCTCATCACCCTCGCTCTCGTTCCATTCGCTTGGGATGGCGTCGTTTGGGTTGGTCAGGCACTACAGTCCATCTGGGGCTTGGTAACTAACGCAGTCAACTGATTTAAACTCGAAATAACTAGAGAAGGTATTCTTGCCTTCTCTATCTTTTTATGACTTAAGGAGATTACTATGAGTAAGAAGAAGATGACAATTTATGGCGGCATCGTTGCCGCACTGGTGGCGATTACTTTCGCCGCACCTGCATTTGCAGATGATATGACTCCTGCACAACTTCGTGCAAGAGCAGACCGTATGGAGCAAGCAGAACAACGAGCAGAGTACACAAAGGCTCTCGTTCGTGAAGTTCTCGCTGATGCCGAAACCCGCACAATGTTTCAGGGGAGCAACTCTCCCGTAACTGTAAACCTTGGTGGGTTCCTACAGACTCGCTATTCGTATAGCGGTGGCGGTGGACTTGAATCCAATCACGGTTTCAATGTTCCCCGTGCAAGACTTATTCTTTCTGGTGATATTTACGACTGGGAGTATAAGGTAAGCGGTCAATGGAGTGACAGCACAAACACTTTCGACCTCAAGGATGCGTATGCACAAGGAGGTCTTTTCGGTGGAACTTTCCGCGTAGGACAGTTCAAATCACCCTTTATGCGTGAAGTCCTTGTTGCACAACAGGACACCCTTATGACTGACCGTTCAATCGTAGCAAATACGTTTGGACAGGGACGTTCACAGGGTATTCAGTGGAGTCGTGACTTCGGTCGATTCGATTTTGCTGGTGCATATACTGATGGGTTCAACACTGCCAATGGTGCAGGCGTTCAGAACGGACAGGCTTTTACTGCTCGTTTTGGTGTCGATGTACTCGACTGGTGGAATGTTGGTGCAGCCATTTCGTACAACGATTTGGTTGATTCTGACTACACCACATACACCCTCGATACCAAGGTATCTACAGGTGGTCTTGACCTGACTGCGGCTTATGTTGCAACTAGCGGAGACGCTGGCGACAACTGGGGTGCAACTGTTCAGGCAGGATACTTCTGCTTCGAGAACTTCCAAGGTTTCGTTGCATATGAGTACGGTGAACTTGAAGGTTTCGACGAGAATCTAAGCACATTTACCGTTGGTGGAAACTACTTCATCAATGATAATGTCAAGTGGACAACCGACCTCGGTTATGCACTTAATGGCATTAACGGTGCTTGGGACTTGGGTGAGACTGGATGGCGTTCAGGCGACTCAGGTGAGTACGTTCTACGCACCCAAATTCAGATTTCTTTCTGATACCGAGATTCAATTCTCGAACGTGAAACAGCCTCCCGTACTGCGGGAGGTTGTTTTTTTATACATATAGTACTTAATCACTCAATTCAAGGAGTTTAAAAATGACACTACAGAACCGAATCTGGGCAGCAAGAATCCAGAGATTACCACAAGAAGAAGTCAACGAAGTACACCTACTTGGACTAAATGTTCTCGTTGGCGAAAAGGTTGGCAAAGTAACCAAACAAGTCGAAAGTGACAAGACTGGTGAGCGTTATGAAGTCGAACTCGAAGACGGAACTGTTGTCGAAGTAGGACAACACGAAGTTCAGATTGCAGACGCTGATGCAGGCGAAGGTGAACCATCTGATGATATTCAGGCTGAAGAGACTGAGCAAATCGATGAGTATGGCGCTCCAGAGGAAGAAGAAGAATCTGCTGATTACGATACCTTCTTCAAAGCCGCACTCAAGAAGTTTGGTGTAGAAGACCCAGGCGACTTCAAGTCCGAAGAGGACAAGAAGGAATTCTTTAACTACATCGACAAGAACTTCAAAGGAAAGAAAGAGAAGAAAGAATCCTTCTCTCCAGCGGAACTTGCACACTTCGAGTCCGTTTTAAAAAAAAACGAGACATTAAACTTAGATGAAGCACAGTACAAAGCAAAAGACAAAAAAGGATATGAGCGTCTAATGAATGATGTCACACACGCAATGTCCAAAGGTCTAGTTGCTAAAGGTGGTGCTGTTGGTGACTACAAGAAGTTTACCGTAGACATCAAGTTCAAGGACGAGAAAAGTCGTAAGAAGTTTGAGAAGATGAACAACCTCAACTAATCAAAAAAACATTTCAATAAAAAAAGCCCCCTCCGAAAAGGGGGCTTTCTTTATGTTTATAGTTTTCTCTATCCTATCATCCACCACCCTTGCTAGGTGCTGAGTTAAAGGAAGGCGAAATCTGCGTGAAGATGGCATCTTGGTCTGCCTTGGCAGTGGTAGTGGATATTCTCGCACCCCGTACCAAACGAACATCGCAATCGTTTGCAAGTTGCTTGAGTCCGTTTCTTGATGTACCCGAACCAACAATACCCAAGGTGTGTCCACCAATTTCGAAACCAATCCAAGGTTCATTTTCGTAATCGAAACCTTGGACAACAATCTTGTTATTGATTTCTCCCGTAAGGATTCGATAAGGAATATTTCCAGTCAATCCCTTACAATCTGAATAGAGGAATCCAGAATAACCCTTAAGTTGGGCAATAGTTGCTCCAGCATTTGCTGGTACTGCCGCAAGGTCTAGCATAATAGTATTGAAGTCCTTAGCATCTTGTCCAGTTCCACCAGCGGCGGTTCCTGCGTTCGGGAAGAATGGATTTACATCATCCATTTGAACAATACCAAGAGAGATTCCACTAATAGTACCAATTCCAGGTCCAGAAGCACCAGAAACACCATCTACATAACCCCTGACGACGGTAGCGGCTCTGCCTTTATATTCACCATATCCATATGCCCACGGTATGGGTCCCAACCAGAAGCCTGGAATAGATGGGCCATATCCAGTGGAGCCATCATTCGATAACACCTTCGCTGAAGTATCAGAAGGGTATGAACGCAACTTACCAACGTGGGCAGCAATTGTTAATGCTGGTTCGTTATAACTCCTGATTCTTTCTCCAGAACCGACAATTACGTTTGGAATTGTTGTTCTTGAAGTAATAAATGTCTGTGTCAGTTTACTACAAGTATCCTTAAACAAATTGATGCTATAGTGATTTGTATCACCAACCATTGTGAAATAAGCCCGTTCCTTATATACGTTTCCAAATTGTGACCAATCGGGATTTCTGTTTAAGTAGAGGTTAGTAATAGTACACCCTCTCTTCAATTCGTCTTGGTAGAATTTATAGTTACCTGCACCATTAATAGTCATATTATCAAAGTGAGTATTTGTACTAAAGTCTCTGCTTCTCATCCAGTCATAAAAGTTCCAAGAATTGGTGTGAACTTCAGGAATTCTAACGCAAGGACAATTATCAATATATTCTGCTACATACAGTCCCAGTCCTTCGTTTGGACCAGAAGCACCGTAAGTCGAAACGTGTCCACTTACCATATTGATACCAAGTCTAGCGCCAGTTCCTCGGGACGATGACTGGTTGTCCGAGCCTTCTCGGTTTTTCGCAAACAATACATCGCCATATCCTTCGCCGATTGTAAGTCTTTCCAACTTACCTGCGGTGCTACTACCATCGAACCATTTATTGTCACCAGTTGTTCCACCATAAAGACATTCTGTGTATGGCCAAGTTTCACCAGACATTCCAGACGCTCCGTCTAGGAATGCATTTTCGATTTTGTCGAAAATTGCACTGTCTCCTGCCTTTGGCCAAGTTGCAGGTGTGATGTAGTATCCCGCAACCGCGCCGTCGTGTCCGTCGCCGCTTTCTCCGCCTTGGTCATAATCATCGTTGTATCCACCAGTTCCGCCGGCGTCCACTGCCCAGTTGGCCGCAACATTCCAGTTGTTTTGTTTACCAACAAAATTTTTGTGTCCGTGGTTTAGACCAAGATTTAGGGTGTTGGTTGACGTGCCTGTCAATCCCTTTTGGCCTTTCCAATAGTAAATTTGTCCCATTTATTCTCTCCTGATGAATGGTGTTTGTTTCGTTCAAACGATAAATGATATATTACAATATGTAGGTAAAAGAAGAAGTGGCTAATATTTTATTTTTATTGCAAATAACAGCCACTTCTCTTATAAATATTCTATGGTATGAGAGTAGTACAATTAACGTATTTTTTAGCAACTATATTATGTTTAGCAAGTTGCACTGCAACTCTAACTGCTCCTCCCTCAACACAAAATGAAATAATAAAAAAAGAACCAGCAACTCACACTTATCTGGATGAGTTTCCGTTCGACCCATATCCTTTCGTGGGTGCTATCAGTCATTCAGATGGTACACTGATAGGAAGTGCAGTTGTAATTGCACCAAACATTCTTCTTACTGCCGCACACGTTACCGAAGGAAGAGAAGATTTAAAGTTTGTCGAATATGATGGCGATGAACACTGTGTGAAAGAAGTAATCTACTATCCAAATTATATTCCTGAAACTATTAGACACGACATTGCAATCGTCGTACTTGAAACCGAATCAGACGAACAACCAGTTGAGTTTGTAGAGACTACATTCAAACGAATGAAATTGGTTACCGCAGGTTACGGAACAGGGAAAAAACGATTCAGTAACTACGGAGTGTTCTGGTACTATGGTAGACTCATAGGAACACCTCAATTTATGATTATGTTGCCACTTGAAGGAACTATGTGGTTCGGTGATTCTGGTGGCGGAGTGTTCACCCTCGACAACAAACTAGTAGGAATTATGTCGTACTTCCAGGCAACTCGTTCTGGCAAGATTTACGAAAATGGTTGTGCAAGCATCGAATATTATAAGACCTGGATTGAAGGGATAGTGGAATCGAAGACTTCCTGATACTCTTAATATTCCTAATCCTCATTTTCTTCCCCCTCGATGAATCTGAATAAATACTATATGAAAGAAACTTATGGACATTGGAATAGTTTACCTCCTGACTTCAACCCTGACGATTGGTTTGGTTTTGTCTATCGAATTACTCGTAAAGACACAGGAAGAAAGTACATCGGAAAAAAGCAAATCCATTCCTATCGAAGAAAGAAAGTCGCAGGAAGAAAGAACCGAAAACGAGTAGTCACTGAATCCAAGTGGCGAGAATACACTGGTTCCTGTGATAACCTCAACAAAGAAATAAAAGAACTGGGGAAGGACAAGTTCACCTTTGAAGTCCTGAAATTATGCAAGACCAAAGGTGAACTTACCTTCTCCGAAGTAGAGTACCAAATCAAGAACGATGTACTCACCGCTCTGTTAGAAGATGGTAACAGAGAATATTACAACTCAAATATTATGAGCCGTTGGTTTTCCTAACCAGTCCAATTTTCTAATAGAATTCCTAAATCAATACCATCAGTGATTTCATCATTATTGATATCTGTTACACCAACCATCCCCCAGTTGGCAAACATCATTCCTAAATCACTACCATTGATATCTCCGTCATTGTTGAAGTCACCATACGGTTGTATCTCTACTGAGTACGTCCACTCCTGCACATATGGAACACCAATCTGTAATGCTGGAGATTCGTAATAGAATATTACCTGTCCATCATCGACACACACTTCATAGTCCGTAGAGTCTTGTGATATAGTATAAGTGCCTCTCTTGATAGACACACGATGCCTATACTTTATGATACGAGAAGTCGATGATACATTTGTGAGTGTAACTTGTCCTTGTGATGAAAATAAAGTATCAACAATACGTCGATTGTCATAGTAATCAACTTGTGTAACTCTTGTTTCATATGCTGTTCCACCTGTGGTGTACAACCAACCATCTTTCAGTTGTTCGCGGTGAACGTCAAAGGAAACTAATGGGGGACGACAAACCTCCTGCGCCACCGAAGTGACGCAGAAGGCTGCCACGAGTCCGTAAATGAATTGCTTCAAATTCTACTCCGTTTGTGTATAGTAAACGCCAGTGATTTGACATAACCACGGGTCGTTAGGTCCGAAAGGATTCTCCTGAATCCCATCGTTCATATCAGAATCCCACATCAACTCATCGGGACCATAGTACGTCCACGGCATTCCAGCAGTAGGTGCTGGGAAAAGAGGTTGAGTTCTTTCCCAATTCTCGAAACAGTCTTCAATCTTGACATTGACAAACTTAAAGATTCCTCTGTCTTCATCCCAGGTCCACGGTCCGTCTTCGTTCCGTGTACCGTCCTCGTTGAATTTGTCCCATATAAATGTACTGTGCCTATCGCCTAGATTGCTCTGCTTCTGTTGGAACATACAACTCTTGAACAAGTTATTCTTGGCAGGACCACACCATCTCCAGATAAGAGCGGAGATATCACACTCAGGTAAACCGTTACCACCCGTATTCGAGATTTGTACGTTTACCCACGCAGAGTTATGAACACCACCCTGGCCAGGACAAGAGTGTACACCCTGTTGCATACAACTATCGTTTGCATAGATGTCACGAAGAATTACATTCTGGTGAATATAATCGATGCTGTTATATTGCATATAATCAGTATGACATCCAGAAGGGTCAAGTAATGCATTTGGATTATGATTAGTCACTTCAATACTTAAAAGCAACTGTGCATAGTGCAACTCTAGAACATCACACGAAACGTGGTCAAGAACGCAATTACGCATAATCAACCCAGTCGTACCTTCTTGGGTAAATGTATGTAGAACATCAGTGTACCACTGGAAACCACCCTTACCTGTAACAAATATAGGGTCAAAGTCTTCGGTGTAATCGTGTCCCTTGATGATACAACCATCGTACCATCGTCCACCATAGCGGTTTGTTCCACCTTTCAAGATATTCTCTTGGTCGGTTTCAACAAACACATCTCGGAATCGAGTCAGACCACTGTTCAGGAGTGTGGTCGCTTCACTTGCAACAATCTTACAGTCTGCCGATGCAACGCCGGGTGCAGGTGTAATTGTAACGTACCTTCCATCACTCTGACGGAACGAACGAAGTGGCCATCCGCCGCTTGCATCGATAGTGTGTTCGCCTTCGAGTAGGTAGACAATGGTTCCACCAATCTCAGCGTATGGTTGTTGCAGACCGTAACGAAGTGCCGCGTGGAGTCCCTTCAATGGGTTGTCCCGCGTACCGTCACCAGTCTCATCATTACCATTGGGGGAAATGTAAAGTTCTCTTTTCTGCCAGAGATTACCCGTGTTGGTACTGAATAGATTTACCCCACTATACTGAGGTAATGGATAATTCTCGTCCCACACATCGCGGTCGAGAATAACACTTGGACCCATTGTACCGAACACTTCTGCCGATACCGTAATCTTCGTGTCTGGATGTGAACGAGTATCAAGAGCAAACCAATACTCCAACTCGTTCGTGCGAGGATTCAAGGTCTGTTCTGTGACGGTGATAACTTGTGGTCTGTGTGAGACAGATTGTCCCCACGCGCCTAGTAGACGAGATACTTCTCGACCACTTACACCTTGTCCCCATCTTTCGAGGAGGATGCTAAGGTCTAGCCCGTCTGTAACTCCGTCGTGATTCCAATCACCAACGAAACCCTCTCGGGTCACCGTGTACTCTACACGGTCTATGCCTTCCAAATGGTAGGCAACTGCTCCCAATTCAAAAACCCCTGTCACATCCTGTTGTGGAACAACATCGAAGTATGCAATAGGGGGTTCTTCTTCTGGGGTATAAGAAAAGTCATTTTGTTGCATCGTGGCAACTGCGAGAAGAATATCAATCATTGGTATTCTCCTTATGTAAGATTTTATAGTTCTCGCCTTGAGGCCCAAACTACGCGGGCATTATTATATATGCCAGATATCACACTCGCTTAAAGCCATTTCTAATTTTGAGTTTAGCAATAATCTCTTTGGTCAAATCACTGGTGAGTGTGGAGGCGATTCCATCCACTCCGAAGATTTTTTTACGCTCTTCTGGAGTCAGATGGTCTTTCATCGCTTCGATAAGACCAACAATTTCTTTCATTGCCTTTTCGTTGTTACTGGCTTGGAGTAACATCCAACCGACAACACCAATAGTAGCCAAGAAACCTACAATAAGAACAACTAATCCTACGATTGCAATTTCTTCAAGGTAGTATTGCGAAGCGGCAGCGAAACCTACAGTAAGAACGCCAATCGCCAATACAACACCACCGAGTTTTGCATTCACCCAAAAGGTTAGGAATGCACCACCCACTAGCATACCAAACCCTATCACGAAGAACAGGGTGATGTAACTGTGTAAATTTTCGAGTGCTTCTTTCCGAACTTCTCTATCAGACTGTTCGTACTCTTTGACTAAATCTTCGAGTTGTTCTATCTGACCAACTGCGGCGGATACTCTGGCGTTTGCAGACTCTAAGTCTTCAAGTGCCTCTTCTATTCGTACCTGTTCCAGTTGTGCCTCATCAACTCGTTCTTTGATAGATTCGGCTGAGTCTTCGATGCTGTCGAGAGTGGGGTCTAGATTGCTGTCTGGAGCGAGTGCGATATCATCGAGGATGGAATCAGCATCGCTGTTGATGTCTCTCAGCGTCCCTCCTATGGAGTCTGAAGCATCTGTAATCTCTTCTGTTTGTTCGTTCTGCTCTCGTACACTGTCAACAACAGTGGAGGCTGTATTATCTGGACGATTGATTTCTTGTATCGCTTCACAACCAGTTAAGGTAATCAAAACAAAAGCCATAACTAAATTTTTCATATTACTTCCTTTTCAGATAAGCCATCATTCCCGTTCTTGAATCTCGAACAATGATATCCTTGTCTGGATTTCTGTGTGAATATCTTCGGATGCCCTGATTTGAACCATCTTCCATATTCAACTTTCTGGACCATCTTTCATATTTGTCACGACCGTTTATACAGTACTGGTATTCGTCGGGGGAAAGGTCGAACACTTCGACACCCGCAAACTGTTCGTCCTGTTGTTCCTTGTCGGCAGTTAAACCACCGTCCATTCCCTGAACTTCTCCTTCGTTGCCGAAGTGGGGAGACATACCTCCACCGACTGCATTGGCGGGTACGTCTTCATCAACGGATTCTAGGAAGGGACGAATCTGTACATCGTGCATTTGGACTTTGGTTCCGTCTTGGAACTTAACAAGATAGGTGTCATCGTAGCGACTAGTTTCGCCACTTATAACTGTCTGGATGATTCTTCCTCTTCGGTCACCCATCTGAACACTTTTTCCAAGTAGAATACCACCCTCTGCAATGTATTCGTTAAATTGTTTCATTGCTTTTCTCCAAGTCGTACCAAGAACACACGGTATCATTTACCCTGAAGAGAGGTACTCCAAGAACGGAGTCGAATGATTCTGTGTTCTCTTTGACTGTTACCTTTTTTCCGTTTAGAATATAGTCGCCTTTTATTACGACTAGATTGACTTTGCCAAATGATTCGTTCATTCCATCATCAAGTTCTGAGTCATTGTCTTTCAACCATTCCAAGAATGTTTCTTCGATGATGTTTTCACTTTCGACATTCATCTGTTTTGCTTCTTCTCTAAGCAACCAAATAGCGGCAGCCGCACCACCAAGTCGAGTCTTACCACCTGGCACCATCGCTACCAATCGTTTAATGTTGATGATAACTTTATGAATGTTGGTATACTTTTTACCTGCATTACGAGCGGCGTCATCTGCCTTCTCTGAGCGGATACGCTTTCCTTTTTCATCAATAATGCCTAACTTATACGCCTCCATTTTCTTCCACGGAGTCGCAAGCATTTTGATAAACTTGTAAGCCAAGTATGTGTCAACTAGTCCTAAGCCCATTAAACTTCCCTTAGTATATGCATCGCATCAAAGTTGAGACGAATTGTAATCAAGTCCGCCTCTGGTATTTCTGTTTCTGGAAGACAATTTAGATACACTAAAAATGTCTTCAGTAATGAATGGTAATCTTCTTCTATTTTAAAGAATAATATTCTCGCTGAGTTCTCTACCCCAAATACATTGTTAAGAATTATGAGGTGGTTGAGTATTAGTCTTTCTTTTAGTATTCCGCTGTTCTCGTATTTCTTGAATAATCGTTTTAAGTATTTCGTTCGGTTTAAATCATCGTGAAACTCATCAATGTTTACACACTGAGGATTATCATAATGCTTCATCGCAAATAAAACAAAGTTGTCATTATTCAAAGGTTTCACTGTCATACAAATCATTCTGGACTGCTGTTGAATTCCTGGTCTGCCATTGTTTCGAAACTTTGTCTCGTATCAGGCGTCACAGTACCATCACCAACAGCCTTTGATAGGTGTTTATTATATACAGAAGTTCTAGTTTCCAACGGTTGTTGATTTCCCATTCCTCTGAGTTCATCACCTGCCGCTTTCGCCGCATTCTTCAATGAGTCTGGAATAGAATCAAACTTATCTTGCTGATGTTTGTTTAGAATATCTGCAATGTCATTTGTTACTTTGTCGGGTTTATTTGAAAATGGGTTCATATTATTTCTCCATAATATTTATATCAATTAACTCAAAGCCAAAGTTAACATCGACGGCTTCAAGTATGGGTTTCTTTTCTTCTCCAAGAGTAAATGTTTTTGCGACATTCACACTGTAGTTTAGTTTCTCTAGGAAACTCTTTCCAACAAGAACGAGATAGTTGTTTTCAGTTCTATCTGCTAAATTGAATCTTATGTTCTTGTATTCTTTTCTTCCAAACTTCACATCAAATTCTACGATGTATCTATCTTCGTCTACACCAGAACCAATGTTGATGTTTTGTGTTTGAATAATTGGCTTGGTAAACTTCTTGCCAAGAATCTTGAAGGAAACGCTCTTTCCTTCTTTCTTGATATCGGTTGCTCCGATTGCATTGACTGTTCCGTTTCCAGTATCAATCTTTGCCTTTAGTTTTCCGACACCATCAATTGTAATATATTCAACAAAGCCAATTTCTTTTGCCGTGTACTTCCAGTTCTCTTTGTTGAGAATGTGGTCAAGAAGAATCCTAATCAAAGCACCACTGCTAAGTTTTCTATCTGGCTCATATCCGTGATAGGGAGCGGCACCAGAACCTGGCGAACCATTCACTTCAAGAATATAGTGAGTTCCTTTGTTGGTGATATGGTCAACACCAGCGAAGTAACAGCCTGACATCTTGTAGGCTTGGATTACTAAATCACGTTCGGCTTTACTGAGTTTATATGGTTCGGAGTCGTTACCAAGAGCCTTGTTTGTGCGGAAGTCTTTGCCGCCTTTGATACGCTTCACTGAGGCGATGATTTTACCGTCCAGTACAAGGGTGCGTACATCGTATTTAATCTCGATATACTCCTGAATGATAACCTCTGTGTCCTGCTTCCAGAGAGTCTGTAGGACGCTCTTGAGGGACTCCTGAGAGTCTATCTTCATCACTCCGATACCTTCCGCACCCGTGATTGTCTTGACGATGACAGGGAACTGACCGCCGATTTTATCCAATGCAATGTCGATGGAATCTTCGTTGTTTACAAAGGCTGTTCTAGGAGAAGAGATTTGATTTTGCTCAAGTGCCAGGGCAGTGCTTAGTTTGTTCTGGCAGAACTTCATCGCCTCTAAGTCGTTGACTGTAAACATTCCCGACTCTTGGAAAATCTTAACTAGAGCCATTCCTGCATTGTCAACCAACGCACCACCACGAACTAAACAGATTGTGTTGTCTGTCGTGAGACGAATGTTCTTACCTTTGCCATTGTAATTATGTACGACGAGTTCGTTGTCATCTAAATCTTTATCTACAACAAATGCGTGGTCTGTATGAATGGGAAAGAAAGTTACACCACGCTTTTCGCAGGCTTCTTCGATTCGAACAATAGTGTCTGATTTTTCATCGGACGAAGATGACTTAGTGAGTGCAACGAGAGTGGGTGTGGATGTTTTTTCTTCTAGCAACGTCAACATCGACCAGTCTACTTGCAATGATTCTCGAATACCCATTGCTTTCTTGAGTGCGTTGTATAATTGTTTGGCAACTGCTTTGTTGCCAACACCGCCTTGGAAACTTTCAAAGTCTCCCGCTTCAACTGCCGCTCTCATCTTGGAGGCGGACATACCCTCGATACCTTCTGCATCGGGGTCACGCTCTCCTGCACTTACCACTTTAAATTCGTCAAACTCGTATCGTTTCTTTGGGTCTTTGTGTCCGATGTATGGTCGAATCTGTTTGTCGAATGCACTGACTCTATCACCACCGACAACGAGGATAACCTTCTTGTATCCTTCGTCGGATAGTTGCTTCATCATTGCAAAGGGATTTTTAATCGAATCATCATCAATGATGTTCGCTCCCTTAAACATTTTCTTCATAAAGCGTACCTTATCCTTTGGCTGTAACGGATTCTTTTTCTTATCGTTACTGCGACTAGGATAGATTCGATGCTCTGCTCTTTCCTTACGAGCGACTCCCACCACCGCATCGATTAGTTTTTTATGACCAATCGTGGGTGGTTGGAATCGTCCGAAGGTTACAACGATAGCCTTCGTTTCTTCATTCAGAAATGTTCTGACTGATTTGCTCATTTATTCCAAGGTGCCTTGGAGCGGAGCCAGTTGAATAGGGGCACACCGATAAGTGCGCCGACACCGAAGCAGAGAATGCTCCACCAAACGGTGCCTAAAGTTTCGCTTAAAAATGCTAATGTCATTGGGTTCTCCTTCTATTTGTCCCAGTTCTTTGTTGCAGTAAAGTTCTGCATTGAAAACTCTAATCTGTCCACCAGTTTGAGTGCTTTGTTTGACAGTCTATCGACTGCAACGAAACCTTCTGGGGCAGTAACTTTAAAACCGTTGTCGGTTTTGATAAATGTACCAATTCCTTTCACGGACTTTAATTTATTTATCATCATAATTTTGATGCTCACTAAAGACTGTCGCATTGCGAACAAGGAATCCAGTTTGGTAGAGTTATTACTCAAATATGTAACTAGTTCTTTGAATTGAGATTCTTTACGCTTTTTTGCGGTTTCTGTCTTTACTGAGTCAATGGCTTTCTGCATCTTGGAGTTCAAGTGTGTTATGAACCCCTCCACAGATTCTGTCCCGCCGGCTCCCTGACGGATGAGACTGTTGCCAAAGATTTTGAGTTCCGAGATGATTGCGGTCTTTCCTTGAAGTTCATTAATAAACTTCTTGTGCTTGGTAGCAATCTTCCGTACCTCATTAATTATTTTTTGTATGTTGGCTGTTTCGGATTTCGTAAATGTTGCTGTGCCTGATGTGTCTTTAAAATCAGCATCACTAAACCAAACATCCCTAGTCCTTGCAAGTTTATTTACTTGCGGGTTGAATGATGCCTTCGAATCCTTAAGCGTTTTTCCTGTGTAATTTGTATGCCATACTACTCCTATCTGTGCATTAGTTATTTCCTTTGCCAAATCAGAATCTGCGGGAACCGCATATGTGATTGTGTTTGGCTGGAACGTGATATACTTGACACCATCAATAGTTTCTGTTGAGGTGTCTCCCTTAGTGAACATAATATCTCCCTGAAGAATTCCGCGAATTCCTAGTTTACCGAGATACTTCAATGACGCCTTTAGTTTAGGAACGAGTCCTGGCGCATCACCGTGGTTCTTGTCAATGTCTGCGTTCGTGTAATTAATCTTGGGATTAAGATTAAAGATAGATTTTGTACCAACAAAGAATTTCCGAGTTTCAGGATGAATACCTGCAAAGATAGCGGGAGCGCCGTCCCATTTGACGGTGACGTTTACCTTTGCTTTGGAGTTTCCGTTTAGCATATCTGCTACTGACTCTAGAAAAGCCAGAGCAGATTCAACACCTGCTGAACCTTCGTTCCACACGGAGTCTTCGATATGCTCTAAGTGAGTATTCTTTGACTCTGGAATGTACTGGGAAATTGACTTCATTTGGCATCCTTATTATACATAGTATATATGCTTTTATACATATAAGGTAATCTGAAAAGGAAACTATTATGACATTCCAAGACATCCACGACTCAGGTAGTGCAACATACGGCGGACCCAATCGCGGCGGAACAGGCCCAACTCGCCAAAACGCTACCGATATTCGTTCTATGGTAATTTATGACCCCGTTGTTGCTACTCAAATGACACTCGCCAGTAACGCTAACTGGCAACAATTAACTCTTACTCACGCAACTGGTAATACTCTAGAAAACGGAGTAAGAATCAAGAACATCAATACCACTGCGGTAAATGTTGGCTATTACCACGCAGATACCGAAACAGGTACAACTGCTGGTTCTGGATTCCAACTCGAAGATAGAGAAGAACTTTTCCTTGAAGTTCGATATCTCACCGATGTTAGAGTTAAAGGCAGTGGCGCATCAATTTCATACATCGCAAGTTGAGGTAGTAAAATATGGTATTTCAAAATATCCACGACTCGGGTAATGCCAAATATGGCGACCGTCCAGCCGCGTCTTATCGAATGAACGCTATGGACATTCGTTCGTGGCAAACTTATGCTCCACTGAAAACTGACCACCGAGAGGACATTACCAGCAGTAATTACCAACGATTAGCCCCTGCTGGTCTTACACTGGAGGTTGGTGTTACTATCAAACACAAAGGAATTGCGGCGAGTTTCAAAGTAAATATTGCAACATACAATTCCGACACAGAAGTTGGCACAACGGGTGGTGCTGGTTTTCAACTCGAAGGTGGCGAAGAAGTGTTTATCGCAGTCCGCAACTTAAGAGATGTTTGGATAAAAGAAACAGGCACGTCCTTCCAGCAGGGCGAATTAGTTTACTACGCGAGGTAAGATATGAGTAAATTTAAAGACGGAAAAGGTGGCGGTAAGGGTAAGTTTAAAATACCACCACAATCCAAGGCAATTAGAAGAAAGCGAAGAACCCCGCAGTTGTTCGCCAACTACGACGTTTCACCAACTGACCTAGGCTTAGACCCAACCACAATCACTGCCACTGGTTCACAAACCTACACCGTTCCTAAAGGTGTCGATACATTGACCGTCGAGATGGTCGGTGGTGGAGGCGGTGGAGGTAAACGGGCTAAATCAGCAACAGCACACGGTGGTGGTGGTGGTTCTGGTGCGAAGGTTGTCGTTACATTAGCAGAAGTAACACCAGGCGCAGTTTTAACTTTCAATGTTGCTACTGCTGGTGCCGCAGGAACACACGCTTCCCAATCTGGCGGCAGAGCAACCGATGGTGCAGACACAACTCTGACTCACAGTGGTGTTACATACACCGCAGGTGGTGGTAACGCTGGAGCAGGTGGCGGTGATTCCGCTGGAGATGCTCCCGATAGTGCGGGTGGTGCAGGAAGTGGAAGTGGTGCAACAGTCACAGCAGGAAACAATGGGGTTGCCGCAGGGACGAACTCTGGTGGAGCAGGCGGCGCTTCAGTTGCATCGACTGGTTCATTTGGTTTAGGGGGAACCCAAAACCCCTCGCCAAGTGCGGGTACTGCTGGATTCGTTAAAATAACCTGATACCATCATTGGTACTATACCAAATTTTATCAAAGACGGCAGTACACCAAGGTAAACAAACACAACACGGTTTGCTCATTCGCATATCACCGAAGCGATTAAAGCGATAGTTTACGAGGACCAGATTATCCTTTGGTCCTCTATAACGAAGAAGTGCATCCAACTCTGAATGCACTTCGTCAAATCTATATCCATACTTCTTCGCCAGCGGATGCGTCCGAAAGTTATTCGTGCCCACAGAAACAATCTCGTTCTTTCGAACGATGAGAGAAACGTGCTTCTTCGGTCGTGGAATTTCTAGAGATACGGGAAGAGCAACACTAGTCAGTTTATCAATCTTGTTTTCTATCATCTCTGGGAGGGATATCCGTATAATCGATAATTCCGCCTGGTTGCATCAATCCCTTTTTGGGATTCTTCTTTTTGGGAAATGCCTTTTCGTAATTCTCGGCGTACTTTTTCTGGTCTACTTTACGATACCTATCGCCTTTACCTGCACCGTGTTTGCTACTCATTTGCAATCACAGCACTTGCCCATAATCCACTTGAGCAATCCACATTTGGTGTTTCTGCATTCTACAGGCCACGCTGAATTTGAATCGGAAGGAACGTGTTCCGCTTCGACGATTGCTCGTTCTGCGGCTTCCTTTACTTCATCCTCTGTGAGAAGAAGGTCAACTGGAACATTGTCTACGCTAATCTTGGTGTGGTGATATTCACTCATAATAAGTCTCCTTTTAAATGCCTTGAATGAGGTTACCCCCATCCAAGGGTCCGTAGCCGCTCAAGCGGCCATTGAATAACTGTTGTCAGTTAAGTTTTTGCAACGCTTTTGTCAAGCCTCGTTGCCAACCTTGGGTATCTACTTCTTCGTTACTTGCTATCAAATCGATTCCATTCGCCCCCATCAGAGACACCCTAGCATTGTGTACCTAATCTTTCTGAAAATTAATGTGTTATGTAAGAATATAACTAGGCTAGGATGCCTCTGGTGGAGGCGGGGAGATTCGAACTCCCGTGTTCAATAACTTTTACTCCGATATCAACGATACCAAATTATGTATACTAGAGTTTTACCTTTCTCCAGATTTGGTCAGCAAGAATGTACTGAAACATTTCTGCTTCCTTTTCCCCGTCACCTTCCCACTCACCACTTTCCCATTGCTTAACGTGAACCAGTTCGTGAGTGATAGTTGCCATAAAATCTCTGAGTGGCTGGTCGTAAACAATCTTGATATTGTATTCGTGCTTGTTCTTTCCCTCTTCGCACTCACCCCAACAATCAATATCCTTTCGAGTCTCGATAAGGTCCACAGAGATTTTCATCTTCTCAGTAAGATTGAAAAAGTCCAAACACCATTCGATTACGCTTCGAGTGATATCCTTGTGATGCTTCTTTCCACCGTGAACATAAATCTTCATTTAATAACTTCCCCACTGGCAGCCAATACCAATCCAATGTTTGCAAGTGCGTAAGAAATCCAAACAAGACTCCACGCATATTCTTTCTTCATAAAGTAACCGATGCCTACAATGAAGTAGAGTAGTGCGGAGATTAGTGGCAGTGCCTTTACTAGTGCGTCAATCATTTTGGTGATACTCCAACATCATTTTGTGTGCTAGTGGACGAGAAGACTTCCTCTGTTCTATCTGCATCTTCGCTCCATTGTTGACTTTGGTGACAAATTGCACATTTGATTTCAGGTAGCCTATCTCTGAATTAATTCTATCCAAAGATGCATTACGCGCCGAATCAGAACCCCAGTGTTGAGTCCCACCAGACTTGGGATAATCAGGAAGAATTAATTTCTTGGTTGGTTGATATACATCACAACCATTCTGTCGTTCCCATAGTTCTTCTAGGAAATCACAATCGATGTCCGTCACCAACATATGGTCTGGCTTACTACCCTTCTTGCCCCATTCCCTACATCTTCGATTGATATTCCAAATAAAATATCTCATCCTATGATTCAATGGTGCTTTACCTTTATACTTCATTTTGTTCCTTTCAACAAGCACGCCTGGCAGGACTCGAACCTGCGACAGCCGGATTAGAAATCCGATACTCTATCCACTGAGTTACAGGCGCATAGTACGAGTGGCGGGACTCGAACCCGCACTTGACAGATTTTAAGTCTGTTGCCTCTGCCGATTGGGCTACACTCGCAGTTCGAATCTTCATAGTCATATTGTACATCATATTCATCGGAAGTCAAAACAAAAAAAGGGTAGTGAGGAATCTTTTTGAGACTCGACTCACTACCCTTGTGATACGTTCCTGATGAGAGCCAGTCATCTAAATCCTAATGAATCTTACTTCATCTTCACATCGTGTGCGTTCCGCGTTGGGATGCATCGTGATGTCACCAAAGGCTTGGTACTGGAAGGAACGAAAATTGGTGGACGGGAAGGATTAACATTTACCTTCAACTTTCAGGGTCATCTAGTTGATTATTCCCTACTCGCACTACGCTTGAGTCAGTCAAACTCTGCTACACTCATTTGAGCATTCACACCCCACTACAGGGAATCGCATACATTATTCTCAATAACAAAAAACATTCTGTCACCGTCCTATGTGGGAGTAATTAATTCCCACACATATTATTCACTTGTCAAACAAAAAACTACGGAGGACTTTAACCTCCCCCGTAGCGGAAGGGTAGATTCAATTAAGAATCAGAGAGCGTAACGGCTACCGAACTTGTCGTAACCGTAGGTACGAACGCCAGGGTGAGTGTCGTTCATAAAGTAGCGAGTCTTGCCAGTAGCAGTCTCTTCGCTAACGATTTCCCAGTTACCGAATGCTTCAACCTGCGACTTGATGTCGCTGATAGTGGCTCGGAGGTTACCGACACTGAATCGGGACTTGGCTTCGTTTGCGGTGAGGCCGTTACCGTTTGCGAGGCAGTTAAGAACTCGCTGGCGCTTAGTCATCATAGTACTCATAATGTACTCCATTTCAAATTGCGACATTCACTTGAAAAGGTATTCTGGTTGCTGTCGCTCACACCCAAACCTTTATTGTTATACAAGTATTGTACTTGCAAATCTAACCGAAGTCAATTACTTTGTTGCACAAAAGTGAAAAAGTTTTTGAGCCTCTACTGTAATCTGAACAGTGGTCGGAAATTCTGGTCGTTCCTTAATGGGACATTCGCCAACCATATTGTTGTCAGAGAAATTCCAGTTGTTCCACACTTCAAAATCGGCGTAGTACTTATCCTGAAGAGCCTGCTTTGCTTCTTGCCATACCGAGAATGCAAACTCCATTTTTTCTGTCGATTGGACAGGAGCGCCTGGTCGGTTTTGAGGCTGTTGCGGAGGCTGTGGTTTTCGCGGGGGTGGTGGTGGAATCTTTTCTCCATCGACCCACTTCTTCACGTTGTCTTCATTGAAACCACATACCATATTTCCGTCTGAAGAATCAAGGAAGAGAGGCGTACCACAACTTGCGTTGAACTTTGCCTTTACTTCATTTGCCTTCTTCGCTTCTTCTGGCTTCGACATATCAAGAGTTACAATTTTGTAACCTTCTTCAATCAATGTCTTAACTACGGGGTCTGCTTTCTTACACCATCCGCAATTTGGATTGGTGATGTAAAGCAATTCGGGTTTATTCTTTTTTTCGCTCACTGTTTTCTTCCTTAATAACTAAAGTTCATAATGGGTCGGGCGGGACTCGAACCCGCGACGAACGGTTTAAAAGACCGCTACTCTACCAACTGAGTTACCGACCCCTCGGGGTCAGTGTTTGGGTACTACTGGTAGCGGTGCTTCATAATATATATTCAGTCCTAATGCCTTCGCGGTATGCCACTCTGCTTTAGCACCACGACTGTCTTCCCAGCCGCTCATCATATAGATTGCAGTACAGTCTTCGCAAATCACAATCAAATCTCTTCGTAATGCTTCACGCATAAATTCTTGGTCTTCGTAGTCAGTGGTTGGATGAAAATCCAGATGACCGTTTGGTGGTTCACCTTCGGTTCTATCCATCTCGGCGGGATTGATAACTCGCCATCCTTGTTCTTCAAGAATCTTTGCTTGACGGTCGAACGCGGGGAAGTTTCCTTCTTCGTACCCACGCATCGGACCTGCAATGTAAATGGTTGGTTCTCTATCCATAAGTACTGTATCACATATTGTGATATGCTCTCCATTTTTCATTGTGGTAGTTTGCTTCTTCTCTACCCGCAACGGATGCTGTTTTCTTCTCGATGTCTTCTTGAATAATCTTCGAGAGATTAGCGTTACAATTTCTTAGTTCTTCAATCGTTCGTTCAAGTCTTATAATTGACTCTCTATATAATACATTCTGAATCAGATTAAACAAGCAAATACTTACAATAAGGCTAAAAGAAATTATCAAAATCCAGTCCATTAACTATCTCCAAATACAGTGTTCAACTGGCGGTTGCATCGCACGAAGGTCGTACACTTAGGAAGTTGCTTGATGACTCTAGCACCAGTATATGTACAGGCACTTCGGACACCACCTAGAATCTGCTGAATCGTGTCACATACAGGACCTCGATACGGCACCTTTACCGTCTTTCCCTCAGACGCTCTGTAAGTCGCTACACCACCACTGTGCTTTTCCATAGCGGTGGTACTGGACATTCCATAGAACACCTTGTGGGACGTTCCCTGCTCGTCTGTGACGATATCTCCTGCACACTCATCGTGTCCTGCAAGCATACCGCCTAACATCACGAAGTCGGCTCCTGCACCGAACGCCTTAGATACATCGCCTGGGCTAACGCATCCACCGTCAGCCATAATATAACCGCCGAGACCGTGTGCGGCATCGGCACATTCAATCACTGCTGAAAGTTGTGGGTAACCAACACCCGCTACCTTTCTTGTCGTACATACACTGCCTGGTCCAATACCAACTTTCACAATGTCCGCACCAGCAAGGTAAAGTGCTTCGGTCATTTCTGCCGTTACAACATTTCCTGCAATGATAATCTTTTCTGGCCAGTTATCACGAATGTTCTTAATATAATCAACGAATCGCTGACTATATCCGTTCGCAACATCGATACAAATAAAGTCCTTGTGTCCCATCCATTCGCTTGTAGTCATTTTACCAGCGGCGGAAAGCAATCTTTCTTCGTCTGCTTGGCCCATTCCAAAAGTTACTGCCATATTTCTATCGTAGAAGTCTTTGTCGGTTTCCCAACTCTCAATATGCTTACTCAGACAGGTCAGCATATTGTGCTTGGAAAGTTCTCTTGCCATTTCGATAGTACCGATGGTATCCATATTCGCCGCGGCGATTGGAACACCAGTCCAGTCTTTGTGATTTCGGAAGTAGAATGTTCTTTCTAGATTCACTTCCTTGCGTGATGTCAGAATCGAACGCTTAGGTCGAATTAGTACATCAGAATAATCAAGTTTCACATCATCAAGAATCTTCACAACTTGCTCCCTGTATAAACATAATAACCAAACATACAAATCCAACCCAAATTACGAATCCAGTAAACCACCAATGTGACATCAGCGTGACCTCGCATATTCTCTATTTAGTCTGCGTACATTCTCCTTGCCTCTTGCGAAGACAAGTTCACCCGCAGTCTTATGACTATAAATCATTCTACCGACAATTGGTTCAGTGTGCTTATCCGCACAACCCACGCAGTATTCTGTATCTGGCATCGCCTGCATACGAACGGGCGAAATATCATTACCACAATCGAAACAATTCACTTGAATACTCCTAGTCGCTTTACAACACGACTCGTTTGAATCTCATCACCACGCTTATGCATATTGCGTTGCTTGGTGATACCTTTACCCCATCCTCTACGGATGACAGTGTGTCCCTTGATTGCGTTACCTTCACGTTCCGCCTCAAGGTCGAGGTGGTCAATCACTCGCTTCGCCATATCAATATCTACTTCTGTGGGGTGTGAATTGACCAGTTCCGCCAATTACAACTTCGTACTTGTTTCCGCGACACAACGACTCTACTTGCCTCTTGGTCAAACGCTGACCTGGCGAATAGAGAATAGAATTCTCAATCGTGATGATTTCCCAACACTTGGGGTCTTGTACGGGAACCATTTGACGTTCAGTCATATATCCCTTAGTACTACCTTTAGCCTTGACCTTCTTGGTCACTTGCTTCTGCTTCATCGAGCCATCATATTCAATCTGTACTTTTTTCATTGTGTTCCTCACGCAGTTTTTTCAGTTCCAGCCATCTCTGCTTCTGGTATTCTAGTCGTTCCATTTCTTTGTCTATTATACTCCCTAATTCAGCGGAGTCAATATCATAACAACCAGAATTTACGAATATTACTCTAGAGTCATCCCAAAATTTTCTCATCACCCATTGATTCGCTACCATTTGTTTCCATTCGTAATGAGCCTGGCGGGACTCGAACCCGCGAAGATACCGTTATAAGCGGTACTGCTAATGCCATCCGCCTCAGGCCCTAAAGCCTTATATCGATATCTTCGTTTTCTTATTTGTGCAATGTCCGTTTTCGTTCTTCTGTAGATAGTTGGACTTTTGGCGGTCTTCGTCGTGACCAAGACGATAGTTCACTTGCTCAATTCCACCACTGGTGAGCATCTTCAACTTCGTCTTACAATCTACATCTTTAAAAGTCCATTCCATAAGGCTGTTTGCCATCTTCATAGCAGTTTCTTCATCTGTGCCTAGTGGAATGTCAATGTGCAATCTGTACATAATATCTCCAAAGCGGGTAGAGAGAATCGAACTCTCATCATTAGATTGGAAATCTAAGGTAATAAGCCGTTATACGATACCCACGATTTTAACCGTTTAGGTTTTGCCAACCATCATAGTTTGGCGGTGAAGGGTCGGTTTCAATCAGTAGTTTCTTGACTTGATTCGAATCAACCCATTCTGTCATACCGTCCTGATACGAAATCTGAACCATACCGTCATTCTCACGAATCTCAACGACATTGCCCGTTTTCATATTTTCTGCGTTGACTACACTTTCGCCAATATTATGCATCGTCATCTCCTTCAATTTCAAAGTCAAACTCACCTTGATTAACATCATTATTTAGAAGGAAATCTCTTGCTTCTTGTAGAGATGTAATTAGGTCAGTGATATCTTCTGGAGTATATCCGTCGAACGATTCTTGTGTATCCCAGCCCCACAGAGTGACACACATCTGTTCATCTGAATTGGGATGGAAATTAAGAAGCGGTTGCATCGGATAACCATTATCGTCGAATTCAACATCATCCATTTTAATACTTTCTAAATTCAGTTCGTCCATCACTTAAAAATCCCGTCGAGATTTACTTTAATCTTTTCGCCCTTACCAAGACCAGTAAGACGTTCAAACTTCGTAACAGAATCAACGCGGAACGAACGCCACGCTTCCTTGTTCATACACCAAACCGCAATGGTTTCTTGGGACTGGTGAGCAGAACCCGTACCCTTCGGCTGATGTTCTTCGGGAATGCTGTCAAACATCAATGTGCAAGGCATCACTCGCTCTTCGCCATTCTTCTTCGTAAAGGTAACTTCACAGATACCCTTGTTCAGTTCTGCTTTCATCGTCTTGAAAGAATAAATCTCTTGAATGTTTGCGGGGTAAATTGTACCTCGGTCTACCTGAGTCGTTTCGCCATTGTCTAGTTGCATAGTATCCATAAAGCCTTCCATATCAATTTTAACCAAAATTCCTTCGGTCAGTTTTTCACCATCTCTAGAGATAATCCTATCTCCAACATTAATCATATATCCACTTCCTCTATCACTCATCGTGGCAACCCCGAGTATCCGCCGAGTTCCTGCTCGGACGTAATTGTCTCTGTACCAGTTTCGGTAACAGTTCCATCAGGATTCAGAATACGGCGAGTTTCAACACGCTTCGTGGTCATACCTCGACGCTCTGCACGGATATGCTCTTCGCGTCTCCACGCTTCGTAACGCATCTTCTCATCCTGCTCTACCTGTCGTTCGTATGCAATCTGCTTTTGCTTCTTGTCGTTCTCAATACCATCGACAATCAGACCTGCACCTGCACCAACTCCCGCACCAATCAAAGTCGCGGTGGTGTTTCCACCAATACCCTGACCAATCAGTGCGCCGATTCCTCCGCCTACGAGTGTTCCGCAACCCTGCATTGAAAGGGCGGAACCAAGTAGAATTACTGTTGTTGTTTTACGCATCATATTTTCCTTAGTTAAAAAGACTCAAAGCAGTCATCCAGCCGCATCCCGCACAGAAAGCGAGAACGAATACGCCAATACACATTCCGAGAATGTATAGGGGATGATTCTTATCTACTGTTTTTTCGTTCATAATAAACTCCGTTTGTTTCCACATATTGTAGTCTCTATACGTCTCCGCGTCAACTCTCAAATCACGATTTTTTACCGCGATTTTTTCAAGGGTCACCAGTACGCTTCAGACTCTCGCCGAAATTTTCCATCCACTTCACCAGAAGGCGGTTCGCTTCATATCGAGTACACGCGAATTCTTCTCGAATATACGGACTGGCGCCATACATATTGGTTTTGCCAGACTTTCGAAGTTTATCGAGAAACACGAAGACTTTTTCTTCATTCATCGTGAATCTCCATTTGTTCTCGAAGAGCATACTTCGAATCTTCGTGTGTATGTAAGTGGCACCAAGCATCGAACTCCTCGCCAAAAAGAAGTTCTCTGTAGTCTTCCCACTCAAGTTCAGTCCATTCCCCATCGGGAAATTGGGAAGGAAGGTCGGAAGAATACCAGAATGAGCGGTTAATCTTTTCGTCGAGTAGGTCTGTAATTTCATTCCATTGTGCATCGACTTCCCATTGCCAATACTTAAAGCCATACTCTTCTTCTACTAGTAGTCTCATCATTGCTATGCTTCCAGTGCGTAGTTGTTCGGTGTCATTGTTGCAAACTCTGCAATTTCAGTAGTGAGGTGCTTACCGATATTCGCCTGTGTACCAATCATTGCGTCCTTGCTATGTATGTAACCGTGTCCGAAAAACAGTTCACGACCATCGTGGTCACCTTCTGCATCACAACGAAACACCATCGTCTCATCGACGTTATTGTCTGGTTGCTTACTGTACGAATACAGGAAGAACCTATTATTGTGTGTGAAGATTGCTTGACGGAGAATACGTCCGCTTGGAATGCTTTCATCTCGAAACACTTTAACAAATTTCATTGGTTCTTCCTTCTTTGCAGGGGGAACGCTTCCGTCTTTCTCGATACGCTTTCGAATGCGAGACGCACGGTCTTGGTCAACCAGTGCTTCGTAGAAGGCTTCAATCTTCTTGGGAACCTTCATCTTGTTGTAGCGGACTTCCAGTGCGTCATCGTCCATCTTGTTGATGCGTTCGAGTTCGTGGTCGTAGATGTCTTCTTCGTGTGTCTTGTAGTAGTCTGGATTCATAGTTGCTCGATTATCTTTCGAATGAATGTTGCGGGGATTGTCTTCGAACGAAGGTATTTCGCCTTCTTATTCTGGAGCAGTTTTATCTGATTGTCAATCTCTAGGACAATACAATCTTCATTGCACATCTTACTGGTTCGTACTGCTTGCTTCTGCTTGTACCCGTTACCCTTCAACAATGCCTTTGAATGACAGGTTTTGCATATGTGGCAGTGTCCGTCAATTGTTTGCTTATGGGGGTTAAAGCCTGTCTTGATTGGCTTTGCTTTCTTGCATCGTTCACATTTCTTTGTTTTGTACGGCATTTTATATTCGTCCTTTTTTAGTGTTTTTGCCAGCGGCGTATTGCCCTCGAAAAAATGGCACCACCTTTTTTGCGTGGCACTGTTATTTCGAATCTGACTATTCGTTCGTGAACATCTCTCGCGTGTGGTGATTCAGCAAATCAGCACATTCGTTGATTTCCATAACTTCGTCGTCAGTGAACGCACCAATGTCATACTTCTGAATACGATGGACCAGAATGATACCAGTCGTAACGAATTCATTCAGTTGTTCAACGGGCATCCAGTCCGCATCTTCGAGTTGTTCAGTGAGTATACGAATGGCTTCGAGAGAATCACTCAGTGTAGTGGTAGTAGTATCGTGCATTATATTGTTTCCTTGAAGAGAGTTAAAATTAGTGACAACGGGGTTTCCCCCATTGCACCTTAACGTCGTTCGTTTGCGTGAGAACGGTGTCAAGCACGGGTGGCGTTTCGAGTCTCCCCATAGGGATGCCACCTGACACATAATAAATTATATCCTAGTGTATTAACTATCCTATTACGCGGTTACCATCACCACATCTTCTTGCTCCATCACTACAGTGGTGTTGGTATCGGCGAGTTCATCACCATCAACACCCTGTCCAGGCTGTACTGCCACAGCGTCCATACTATCCATCACTTCAGGGATGGTAAACACACCCCTATCTGCACGGCGTGAGACATCGTGGGTAATCCAGTTCGGAATCCACTTCTTACCCTTGGTAGCCATAGACACCTGGCGCAACTCCGCACGGGAGAATGTACCCTTGTTAGTGTTGATACCCAGAGCAGGGGCCTCTGTAACGATTGCATCAATATACGACTTCTGTCGGTTGCTAAGTTCATTATACATCATTTGTTGTCTCCTTCAGACAAAGTAGCCGGCGGCATCAAGTTGCGCCAACATTTCGTAACCTTCGGCGGTCAATCCACCATTTTCATCGATGAGAATACTGTCCTCATCACTTTCGGGAAGGGAGTCGCGGTCTGGCCACTCTTCCTCTTCTTCAGTTTCAGGGTCTTCCCCATAAAACTCTTCACACTGGGTTTCGCACAAGAAATCATCCAGTTCTGCGGGCATCGCGGTTCTCCATATACTCGGTCAATGCTTCGTTCTCGCCAGGGTGCTTATCGGTAGCGACATATCCGCCATCGGGAGTATCCACATACTCCACATACCCTTGCTCTTCCAGCCACATTGCATACGCTTTCATTTGTCCCATTGGTATCCTTTAATTATAGCCCCGTATGGGCTAAAGTCAAACACTTTCTTCCGACAATCGGTAAAAACCTGCCCCGACGAGATTTTCCCATTCGGCTTTTCCTTCAACCTCGCTATACCACGTGGCACCACTCATCGCTTCCTTGAAACGAACCAAGCCAATATCGGCGAACCGCATAACGGCATACTCGCTGGCGCCATCGCTCAGAATGAACCTCTCAGAATGCATCTCGGCAGTAATCTCTTCAGCCGCTGTGGCTTCGATAGAGCCGTGAAGCCCCAGAATCATCTTCTGGTCATTCAGATAAACGAGGCGCTCATCTGTACATCTCGACTGAGGCATCCACCAGTATCCACCCTTACCACTCGGGTCGGGATTCCACCTGGCACCAAGTTGCTTAACCTGTTCCTTCTCATCGAAGTGAACAGCCAACTTCAATCCCTCGGCTGGACATTCGTACAGCCACGGAGTATAGGATTCTCGGAATTTAGTCAGTTCACGCTTCTTCACCAAGGACACTCCGAATTCTCGGCGGAGGCAGTAGCCTCGTCCGCGGCAGGAGCCATATCGGCATCAACCTTGGAGTAGAGATTCAGGAACGCTTCCTTCGTATCATCGTCGAAACGAGCAAGGCAGAAACCAATCGCCTTGGTCTTATCAGCGAAGATACCGAACGCCTTCACGATGTCCACCAGACGGCGAGTGGAGACGATTTCGTCAACCGCACCCTCATAGAAGGACTTTCGAATAATCTCAGCCCACTTCGTGAGATGGTCAGCGAAGTCAACATCGTCGCATCCCGCCTTGACGAGAATCTTCTTCTCAGTGGCGCGAGTAGCGTACGGCTGTTCCAGAGTAATCGGGAAACGGTCAAGCATCGCTTCGTTCATAATACCCGTACCGACGAATCGGCCGTCATCAGAACCTTTACCCTTGGTATTCGCAGTGGCGAACACGGTAAAACCAGGCGCGGGCTTGACCCACTGGTTGGTCTTCTTGAGGAAGACACCCTTACCTTCAAGCACAGGCTGAAGGCACATCATATTCGCACCACCAAGGTCGATTTCGTCCAAGAGCAGGACGCCACCGTTCTTCATAGCGGAAACGACAGGACCGTCTTGCCACACGGTATTACCGTTGATAAGACGGAAACCACCAAGCAGGTCATCCTCATCGGTCTGACGAGTGATATTGACGCGGTAGCATTCCCGCTTCAACTTGGCGCAACACTGCTCTACCATCAAGGTCTTACCGTTACCAGACAAACCAGTAACGAAAATGGGGTAGAACTGCTTAGAGCGGACAATTTGCTCGACATCACTAAAGTGACCCCAAGCGACATAACCACCGAAGCGTTCGGGAACAAGAGTAGCACGTTCACCACCAGTCATACCCATAGCAAGAGCGGCCTGGGCATTACTCTGTACCGTTTCAACTGAACCAACCACAGGGGCAGGAGCAGGAACGGGTTCTGCAACAGGAGCAGGCGAAGTATCGCCACTCGCACTCGCAAGTTCGGGGCAGTCATAAAGACCACGTCCTACCTTGCGGGCAGAATCTTGAGTAAGCCAGGACGGAGGACACGCATACGCACCAGAGGCGGCACACGCATCCACAATATCTTGACGGGTAACGGGTGAAGTGCATCCTGCGGCCTTTAAGGCATCAACAAGTTGCATTTGACGGGATTTCATTTGAATAAGTCTCCTAGACTGAGTTTCACGATTCGAGCGGGTTTTTCCCCACTCGTGAATGTATATTGTACCACAACCAGGCTCCACTGCAACCACTATAGTAGACGATTTGGGCGGAATTTGGGACATTTTTGACGTAAACCCCTGCCAATCCAGCATTTAGCCGTTTGAAGATTTATCTGGAATTGTTTTGATGTCCGATAACCAATTGTGGATAACTTGTGGATAACTCAATTGAGACGGATTCTCAATAACTATTTTAAATTGAATTTATTCGCATAAACCCCTGAAAACAAAGGATTTATGACGATTTTCTTCGAAAAAGGGGTAAAAACGTCTACTATAGTGGTTGCGGTGGTGCCTCATTATGGTACAATATACGCATATGAGTCAGAAAACTCCAATCAAAACCGCTTCGAAAGACATCCTCGCCCGAGCGATGGCTGAGGAAGATATTCGTGTCGAGCATCGCGCCGACGCGCCTTCCGCATATTTCGATGTGAAGAACCGTGTCCTTGGACTTCCCGTGTGGAAGGATATGGACAACTCCGTTTACGATATGCTTGTGGGTCACGAAGTGAGTCACGCCCTGCACACTCCTGCCGATGGTTGGAGTGATTTCGTCAATAAGAATGGTACGCGCCAGATGTTCCTGAATGTCGTTGAGGATGCTCGAATTGAGCGTCTTATCAAGGACAAGTTCCCAGGCCTAAAGCGTGACTTTGCCAATGCTTATGCGAAATTGCACGGGCAGGATATGTTCGAACTCGCCGAGCGTGATATCAATCTCGATATGCCTCTCATCGACCGTCTCAATCTTCACTTTAAGATTGGACTGTTCGGTCTTGAGACTATCCCGTTCACTGCTGATGAACAGCAGTACGTTACGCGGATGGCTGAAACCAAGACCTTCGAGGAGGTTATGTCTCTCGCATCCGACCTGTACGACCTCTATAAGAGTGAGCA
>Ga0209337_1000518_pt1 | contig 31152 bp, 41 predicted proteins | sample LinPmetageLP53_FD_184044 | JGI IMG/M metagenome (GOLD analysis project Ga0209337, IMG submission 184044) | Marine viral communities from the Pacific Ocean - LP-53 (SPAdes) (version 2) | ecosystem: Environmental > Aquatic > Marine > Oceanic | place: Pacific Ocean | collected 2010-02-08 | reverse complement strand
CCGCTTCCTAAAAATATATTGTTGTTCGTCATAAAATCCCTCTCCCTGTTACATACTTACTAGGGGATTGTCTGTGCGTATCGCTTTGCTTCTAAATTTACTTTATATCCAAATAATCTTTTATTCCTGTCGTTTGCTTCATTTCTGTTTCCTAAAAATAGCAAATTAAACTTAGAACCGTCGCTCGCTTCATACCCCTTACGCTTGCTCTCAATTGCGTGACGAAGTATCAAGTATAAAGCCCTTAGCCTATCTTTGCCAAAATTAGCATCTGTTCCACCACTACCAACTGCTCTTTCATCGTGAATACAACGAATGTGCAAAGTAAAAGAGAATGATTCATTCCTTACATCATAAAGTATTGTTGGATATTCAATAGTATTACTGTCTTCAAAGACAACAATAACATCCTTTGTAGATAAGTCATAACGAACACCTTTGTTCTTTTCTAATGAACGAACATCAACAAGGTTTGGTTTAGCAACATGTGAAGAACTAATTGTTCCCGCACTGACTAAAGTAGTGGCCGATGAAGACCATTGGTTATCTAATAAATCCAAAACTAATGCTACTTCATCCATGCAGTCATCTCCTTAATCATTATCTGTTCATAGTATTTAGCCATGTCTTCTTCTATGCTTTGCAGTAATTCTTCTTCGGAAAAAGAAACATCTATTCCTAATATCTCCGAAACTCTTTGCATCTCTAAGTTTCTTTCAGTATGTTTATCAATAACATCCTGTAGTTTTTTCTTAGCATTAGAAAACATATCAATCCAACATATACACTAAATCTTTCTTACCATCAATAAGGGCCATTCCTTCTGCTTTGAGCAGGTCATACTTTTCTTTAGTAGATATATTTGAGCCTGTTTCAGCAATAAGAATTGTTTGGTCGTCATGTCGAATCAATTCAGCCGCAACTAATTTAGTAGTGGCTTCGTGAACTGTAGAAGGAACTCGACCATCACCCGCTACATAAGAAACAATTACAGAGTTCTTATTATGATAAGGATATTTTTTATTGAAGAAGATTCTACCATCATCTCCAATCATCCAAAAGTCTCCTAATCTTTTCATGTCCTGTTTATCAGTGAATGCCACCGCTACAGTATTTGATGTTTGACCCGATTTATCAGCCAAAGTAATAGTGCAATCCGAACCATCTTCACCTGCTAATAAACTTGAGATATTTACTTTAGTTCCATCTTGTTCATCAACACTCGCATAGAAAAAGTCCGAGATAGCAATAGAAGAATCAGCCTCGGAGTTTTTGAACTTGGCTACAGTAGCACCTGTAAATTGAGAAGTTTTAGAAGGAAACTCTTCGTTGATTAGATGGCATATTTCTTGAGCAGTAGTTTTTGCCCCAAGAGAATTATTGAAAGTATTGTTGGCACTAGTGCCACCTTCACCTGTGTAATACAAAATCCAACTTGAGCCACTATTAGGTAGTTGTAATGTAATACTTCTCAAGTCTTTATATCCGGTTGAATCTAGTAAAATACTCGCTTGGGCTGATGCTAATTCTCTGTAAGTATTACCCTCCCAAACTTTTAGACTTACAATTTTACGAACTTTCATTTGAGCCAATTGAACAAAACCAACATAACCACCATAGTAAGAGTGTATTGGATGTCGTGAAAATTCAAAATCCTTAAACTCATTTTTCCAAATAATAGGGCGATAAGAACGATTTATTTTTTCATCAACCATTCCTTCTATTCTTTTTATTACTGAACCAACTTGAGCCGCACTAGGATATGTTGCTGATGTAAATGCAGGTATTTGTAGCATATCCGAAACGGCATTTATGTCTGTGTAGAAACCAAATCCTGTAGAGTAGTTTGGACTAATAGTTGTATAGTCGCTTGGGGAGGATGCTACAGGCATTAAATCACCCTCCCTTCTAATGCGTTAATAGCCCTTTCTAATCTGTTATGTTTATTGGCAATACTGCCTAAAAATTGCCCGACTTGTCTTAAGGAGTTTCTAGTTGCTTGAAAGGTTCCTAAAGTATTTTTTGATTCAGTCATAGGAATGTTTAGATGAGGTGCTTCATAATTTCTAGAAACATATTTTTTTCTAGCAGGTTTAAACGCTCCCTTTCCCCGTTCACCTGTGCCTGTAGGAACGGCATATTCTGTAAGTCTAAATGGTTGTCTTTTTATTTTGTATTCGATGTCAAAGCCCGAACCGCCCTCTTTCTTTTGTTCCATAGCATCTTGTTTTCTAGAATGTTTTGTAAAGAACTTTATTGTAATATCAATTCCATTAACAATGTCTCCTATTTCATCTCTATAGGTATTAAATAAATATCTAAAAGCGGATTCCTTATCACCATCGTATGTCATTTCCTTTGTTTTAGTTCCGCTTGCAGTTTCAAGTATATCTACCGTTGTAAATTCGTCAATATAAGTTCCACCATCATCTTTATTGTTTCTATCAAACAAAACTAAATCTTTCCCACTACTTGTAGTTGCTTTATCTCTGCCTAAAGTGCTTACTCCATAATCTCTCAAAATCCTTTCTTTTTCTTCTATTAAATATAATCTAATTTCAAAACCATCACTTATTTCTTCAACTTCAAAATTATCCATAACACTTTCAAAAATACTTCTTTCAATAGAATTTTCATCCAAAGTTTCTAAGTATTCATCTTCGTCTAATATTTCTTCCACTTCATTTTCCATAGGCTTTAGTGTAGATTGACCTGTTACTCTTTCCATCTGTTCAGTAAAAGCCCCCAATAAACTAAGCCTTGCTCTAGTATTTGCATCGGTCAAGTCCTCTACAGTATTCTCTATTTTTTCTATTAAAACAATGTCGTATTCATCATTATCAATTCTTAGTGTTGGCATTTTCTTAAGTCTTCTTTCAACTAAAGGCGAAGGAAAAAGGTCGTTTATTTTAGTATCTCTTATCGCCTCAAACTTATCTTTTAGTTCTTCTACAAACCCTGCGTAGTTTTTTGATAAGGGGTCTATTCTTCTAATATTATTGACAAAATCCTCTACTCCCTCACCTTCATAATATTTACTGAACAAATACTCGGAGATATACCTATCTCCTTGTTTAGTGAAGTCAATAGTAGAACCATCATACAATATTTCGACCAATATGAATCACACTCACATTAGCCATTTGCCCCAAGCCGCTAGTTTCTGTGCTTTTTGGGCTAGATGTAATCCGCTTTGAGGTGGCTCATAACTCATTTGTCCGGTAGAAGGGTCAATCCAATATGGGCGACCGTAGTTATCATTACCAGTTGGAGGAATAGGATAACCACTACCATTATTCATAGCAAGTCCTGTAGCACCATAAGCCCCTTGTTGTATTTGTTGATTTGGCATACCCTGTTGCATAGGCATTCCTTGTTGCATACCTGTTGCTTGAGGTGAATTAAACCCTTGAGATTCTAGATATTGTTGTTTTGCCATCTTTCTTTGGGCAATAACTTCTGTATTTATTGCGGAATTTAAAATATTAGTCATGTCGTTGTTGATGTTCTCTTGAGTAATAGTGTTTAGTTTTGATTTGGAGTCACCACTTAGTTTCATTGTTCCTGTGGTAGAGTCTTGAACAAACTCAAGATTAGTAATAACATTACTTACTACTCTTTCTGTAACATCCTCCATCAACTTTTCTAAAGTAGTAAGAAACTGTTCGCCATGATATTGAAAGAACTCTTCGACATGGTTATCTTGTAGAGAAAGTAAGTTATTTACATTCTTGAATTGTTGGTCGTTTTGTGCGCTTACTGCACTTAATACTGTCCCATTACTTGTTCCGAATACGCCCATAATATCATTCTCCTTTTTCTATCAATAGATTCATTCTTTCGCTAGCCATTCTTATTTCAATGGATAATCTTACAACTTCTTCTAGCGTTGATTCTTCACCTTTTGTTTCGGGTGGAGTAATTAACCAACCCGCCCCAATCAGTGAAATAACATCTGCCTTTGACATAGTGGTAAGCGGCCCCTTAGATAAAACTTGGGGCATTCTTGGTCTAGGAATAAAGGCTTTAAAATCTAGGCCATGCTCATCTGCTAGTATTTGTTGTTGTAGCATTTCTAATTGTTTATGATGAGTTGCATGTTTAGGGCAATATGTTCCTCTCATTGGTCTACCCTTAGTCACATGACTTAGAGGAATTGGTGGCCTCATGTAGTCTCCGTTTTCCCAAACATGGTGCATACCACATACAATACATCTGTCTTTTAGATTGAATTTCCAACCGTATTTAATAAAAAGAAACTTTTTCTTTTCAGCCATTAAAACTTTAGACATTTCTTTGAGTTTTTTCTTTGGTTTAATCTCTCTAAAAGTATATTCGTCTATTGGCCCTGCGGCTCTAGCCTGTGCTAGTGGTGGCAAAAATGCCTGTGCTACTGATGAGTTTGCGCCTATTAGTGTCGGTTGTTGAAACATATTTAATACTCCTTAATCATCGTCATTACGCCTCTGTAGACCATTTCCGGTTGAGATTTAGCCGACACTATGTATTTGAAAGTTGGTATTCCCCTATCATTTAGGCGTTGCATACCATATTTGAAAGGTTCGTATATTCTGTGGTTTTGCATATCCCCTTCTTCTTTATATTTATCTCCCCAAATATCAAACTTATTAGCCCAAATACCAATTGCTATTGGATAATCGCCATTCTTTTTCTTTTTTCCATCGGGCCAAACTTCACTACAAATACAGTCTACCAAATACTTCCACGCTAACTGATGGTCTAAATTAGCAGGACTATCTAAATGTCTATGGTCTATTACAAAAATAATATATTTTACTTTTCTAGTCCTAATATCTTTAATCCATTCTTTCCAATAGATTGCCTCTCCACCAATATCAGCAGTCTTCAAAGTGTGAGTATCTCCATCTACCTTTACAATTTTTCTTGTTGCTCTTTCTTTACCAACAGTTCTTTGTTTTATTTCGGGAACTTCACCCTTAGTCCTTAGTTGATGATGTAAAGTTGTTTTACCAACCATTGTAGCACCATAAATACCAAAGTTAATTGCATGTATTCTTTTGTAAAAAGCCACTGTTGCCTCAATAACTACTACTGCAAAACCGGCTAGAACAGACATATAATATCCTCAATGCCAAATCCAATCCCAAATAGAAATGGTTTTTTCTAATAACCATCCCATCATATTAACATCAAAAACACCTAAGATGTTTCCAATCAATAAACAAGAAAGTGAAATACAACTACCCCAAAACCATGCTCTCATTTTAAGAAACCAAACATCGGCGGAGTGCGCCCTGCTTTGGTTGTAAGCATAGTCCGAATCGGAGAATCCCATTATGTCACTAAGAACCATTTAACCACCTCATTGAAGGGCAGTTAAAAAGTCGGCACTTACGGTATCACCTTCGTAGCCCGATTGAGCAACCATAGGTATTCTTTTCGTTTGGTTTTCACTTTGAAATACTTTAAGAGATTCTTGCATTTTCTTTCTTTGTTGTTCATCCTTAGCAATTCTCTCCCAATAAGCACTAATTCTTCTATCCAAAAGCCACATCTCAATTTTATCATTGAGTGCCATATCGAATAGTGCCTTCATAACCATGATAGAACCAACAGTAATTAGCCCAAATAAAACACCATGCATCAAAATAGTGTAAGGAAAGTTCAATCCAAACTTAGCATAAGCAAATACATTAGCACCGCTTACAGTGCCAACAAATAAGATAGTCATAATCAATCTAGTATCGTGGTTTAGAGCAGGTATAATAATCACCTCAATTAAACTCTACAGAGACATTTGCTGTAGAACTACCGACTTCTGTAACTTCTAAGAACAAAGCAGTAGAAGCGAGAACACCATGCATATCATATTCAATATTGTATTGTCCTGTGGTAGTATGGTGTATTCTAGCCAATTCTGTTCCGCTATTGTCAAGACTATCGAATACTTTGATAGTTACTGCCGCATTACCGACGATAACAATAGAAGCATGAATGCTTTTCAATCTACATTGGTTTCTAGAAACAATTGCACTAGCACCTAGAACCCCACTACTTCTGCTTACATCTGCCATATAATCACCTTTTACAAACAAGGGTAATTACAACATCTTAATGAAGGTTGCGTAATTACTCTTCTTCTAAAACCGGCTTAGTCTCTTCTTTTTTAGGAGAAGGTTTCTTAGCCTTAGTTTGTTTCTTAGGAGTTATTTTTTTAGTTGCTTTTTTAGCACTCGCTCTAAGTTTTTCGGGAACAGTTGGTTTTGGCTTTTCGGGCAACAACATAGAAACCAGTCGGTCTTTACTACAGTTTAAAACTCTCGTAAGAACCTCTACTTCTCTGTCCGGTAGAGATAATAAATCGTCTCTATCACTTTCAGTAAATACAGTATCAATGTTTTTAGAACCAAAATACATAGAGGCTACTAAGGCGGAAACTTCAACTGTCTCCGCCTTAGTAACTCTAATCATTCCTTCTACTCCATTACGAATCATTAGATGCGTTGGCTCTAAACGGTTGCCCGTTTCAGCATACGAATCCTTTAATCGAATAGTAGCCAAAGAAACACCTCAAAGGTTTCCAATTGCTTTTAGACGAATACTACCCAATACAGTAGTTCCGGTTGCGACATTAGCACCGCCAACTAGAGTAGAACCAACAAGATGACTACCGGCGTTGTTACCGTCTCCATTAGCAGACAAAGCATAAAGATAAACATGTTTTCCACCGTCTTTAGGGGAGGTAACATAGTATTTTTCTCTAATGTTTTCTTGTCCTACAACTTCAACATGAGTAAATGTTGAAAGTCCAAAAGAACTAGCGAGAACTTTTTCACCTGCATGAGTAACAACTTCTCCGCCACCAGTATCAGCACTTAAGGCAGTATCGGCTTCTGTCGTCAAAACAGTAGCAGTCAATGTCTTAATTTGAATCAAGTGAGCATCATTAGCACTTGCTGAACCAACAATAGTGCAATAATCTCCAACAACAAATCCATCAGTAATGTATGAACCACTTGCTCTAGTCAAAGTCTCGTCTGTTGCCGCATTGATATTTACGGAAGCATTAGCAGGGGAACCTGCTCTGTATGCTGTAGTTGCCATATCACCAAGAACAACATATTCATCACCAAGAACGGAAGGCCTTTCTTGTCCTTTATGGTCTGCGACCAATGTAATAGTGTGTGTCAATTAAAACACCTCACGCTACATTGGTAATTTTGCCTTGACCCTTAAAGAAAGAACATCCGACTTCACCGATAGTTCGGTAAAGTGCTTGGTTTCCGAGACGACCAACACCGAATGGGTTTCCGTTTGAAACACCGTCTTCAAAGTATTGAGTCGGCTTAAGAACCGAAAGCCATAGATGGTCTGTATCAAGGAAAAGCAAATCGCTAATTCCACTGTCCGAAGCATTCAAAGTTGAAGTCATATCCTTACAAGGAATAAGAGGGATGTCGTAGTAAGTTGCCACACGGAAACCAACTTCTGCACCCTTAATTCCACGAACACCGTTATGTGTCGGGATGATTTCTTTTCTATCCATGAATCTTTCTTGGCTTTGTAGCAAATCAGCGATTGCTTGAATAGTGTCATATCCTGTAAGAATACACTTAGGAGAGCCACCTGCAATTCTCAAGTTGCGAATCATGTTGTTTAGCAAAGTAAGAGTCAATGGTCGAACCGAAGATGCCGCATAAGAAGAGTTGAAATCTACTTCTGCATCAAGGAATGAACCGGCAGTAAATCGCTCATCACCGTAGATTTGAGCGAGTGCGTTTGTAGCATCATTCATTGTATCGGTCATAAGAACACCTGCATCAGCCGCAAGAAGTTCTGCTCGACTTGAAACGACCTTCAAAAGAGAAGTATAGTTTCTTTCAATATTTGCTAGAGCCGCAAGTTCACCATAAACTTGAACAGGCATAAGCAACATTTTGTTTTGTGCCTCTGCGTGTGCTTTACCCATGTCTTCACGAATAATAGCCCGAATATCTCCAAGCCCATCATCAATTTGAGCCATTTCCATAGCAAGTTCGGAAATATCGAACTGATGTGCAATAGTCTTAGGACTCATAAATAGTTGAGCATAAGTTGGGGCCATAGAACCAAGTCCATCAGCCGCAGTAGATAGTCCTGCATTTTCGGGAACTCCACCAATTTCATCAGCGTGTGGGTTTGCGCCACCAAGTCCATTTGCCGAAGAACCGTCACCAGTAATATCAACTGCAAGTTGGGCATCCGAACCACCAAAAGGTCGGCTCTTCAAAATTCTCCAACCGGATGAAGTATAAGGTCGCTTTGATAGCATAGCGAGAGCATTTACTTCTCGGTTTAGCATAGACCAAACTTTCTGTCCGTATAGTTGGTTATACATTCCTGTTGTTGTTCCAATACCAGTTACACCGCTTGCGCCAGCGTCAGCAATATCGTGGGCAGTGTGTAGTCCTTGAACTGCACCTGCTTGTTTCAATACAGAGTTTCCACCAAAGGCAGGTAGTCCGTATGTCGCCGCTTCTAAATCTCTAATTGTGTTAATATATCCCATTTAATCCACCTCAAATGTTACCGCCGACTGCTTTATGAATATCACTCCAAGACATGTCAGCAATCTCTTCTGTAGAGAATACCTTTGTCGTTGAAGCGGCTTCTGTAGCCTTGCGGATTGTATTTTTCTCTGCTGTAAGTGATTTGCGAAGTTCTGCAAATTCACTTGTAAGTGCGTTAATTTCTGCTTGAGCGTCGTATTCCGACTTAGCAACCATAGTTTCTCTATGAGAAGTTTCATTTGCGAATCTCTTAGCAAAAGTTCCGGCTAGATTATCATAAGCCAACTTTTCTAGTTGTTCGGCTCGGAATTGAGCGTATGCCTTTTCGATGTTTTCAGCACTCAAGTTAAGAGTGTTAAACTCGGAGTTGTCAAAAGCCTTTGACACCATACCTTCTTTCTTTGCTTGAAGTCCGGCATCTTCGATGTATTCCCCTGCACCGCCGAGGTTTTCATCATCATTACCGTCAAGAGTAGTAGATTTCTTTTCGTCATCCATGTATTCCATAGATTCTTCTTCGACATCCATCATCTCGTCTTCCATCTTCTCATTCAATGGGTGGCCTTCGCCCTTATCCATTGATGGTTCTTCTTCTTCTTTTCGTAGCGTATTGACTTCCTCAAGTAGAGTGTCAAGTTCAGCCAATGCTTTTTCTAATTTATTCATTTTTTTGTCCTCCTTTAATATGTCAAACCTCGCTTCGGGATTGATTCCTTTTTCACATATGGTTACTTCATGCAGTTCAAGTTTGCTAATTTCACTATACTCGCCCAATTCCGCATGATGCTTTTTTACTTTTTGTAACGCTTGTCCTCCAATGCTAAAACTTCTCAATGTTCCTTTGCGAATGCCTCTGTTTATTTCTTTTGCTTTTTCGATGTCATCTCTTAATTTTATTACTACAAAAAACCCAACATCATCTACTTCTGTTTTCCATAGTTTTCCACTTGTATCTCTATATGATTGAATTACTTCTCCGACTTGAACATTTGAGTGGTTTGTCATTACATTCCTAAACTTGTTCTTCTCCATGAATTTTACTACTGCTTCATTAAGTGCTTTGAGTGTGATTAGGTCGTTTTGTTTATCCACCATTTCAATAGAAGCATAACCACCAATCATTAAATCATTATTTGCTTTAATGATTGTAAAGTCATTCTCCTTATCCGCCAGTATTGTTTGTAGCATCCGGCTCAATATCTCTTTTTTCTATTCGACTATATAACTTATTCCGTATTATCGGGTAAATCTAAGTCTACATACTTGTCTTTATAGATATTCCATATACCTTCGTCAGTATCTTTATCTACAGGTTTTTGTTCATAACCAGTCCAAGCCAACCACATTTTCTGTTCATCAACAGGTATTACTCTAAAGTGCATTTTAGTATCGAACTTATTACCCTTGATAATATATTCATGGTAGCCATGTCTTTGAACTCCAATTTCTACTTCTCCTTCATCTATCAATTGTCCTCTATCAATATTCTTAGATATTTTAGCAGGGTATTTATTTGCTTTACCAAACAAAGAAAAGATGTCATCATCATTAGGTAAATCAATAAGCCAAGAAAGAGTCTCCCCTTTATGACTAATAATAAAATCTAAATTATCATCCTTTCTAGAATATATTTTAAATTCGGACATCTCTTTAGCAATATCTGTTGGGTCTACATGTAATTTACCCTCGGAGAAACTAATTCCTTCTCTTTGATTCGCCCAATTCTTTAGGTCTTTAGTAGAAGCATGTCCTAAAACCTTCATCATTTTCTTAGAGTCGCTATCAAAAAGAGTCTCATAATCACTAGCCATAGTGGATAACAAATAGTCATGTATTTCTTTAGGAGTCTGTGGGCCTTTGAATTTTATTCTATTTTTAATCGCAGTTGTGATTTTACCCTGTAGTGTCTTTAGAGTGTTTTCCGCTTCTTGTTTCCACATATCTAAATCAGCCAAAGCATTCTTAGACATTAAATTGTCCTCTTCAAAACCATAAATTGTAAATCCATCCATAGACTTTAGAATAATTGTAGCCTCACCATGTATATTATCTGTGATTGTAATTCCTTTAGTTAATGCCTCTACTTTATACTTCAAAGATTTTTTAGTATCTTTAGATAACATCTCTAGAGTTACTACTTTATCGGGAGTTTCTACTTCGGGAACTTCAATAACATTTGCCGAATATAATGTAAATCTATCATCCGATTGTTTTACTTCATCTACCTTCACTCTAATAATGTCACCAATGTTCACATTTGTTTTAGTGTTAAGTGCTTTACCAACATTCATGTAAAGTTTATCATTAAGTTTTACAATGTGTTTTCCTTCTTCTAATACCGGCCCTGCCCCTAAAGTGTATGAGTATAGTTTAGATTTAGTAGCCTTCTTGTCAAGGACTATCATATCTAAATCAACAAACTTCTTCCACTTAATCCACTTAGGATTCTTTTTAGTTCCAATAAAATAAGTAGATGTCAAGTCTTTAATGACAACTCCTTCGGATGTTGGCATATCCATAATCTCTTTAGCATATTCTTCAATGTCTTTTAGAGAGTCGGCAGTTCTCGTATCTTTCTTAGAAGGAAAATGCAAATAGTCGGATGTCTTAGCCGAGTAATTATTGAATAGTATGTTTATTCGTTGTTCTAATTCTTCATCGGTCATGTTCTTTTCTTCATGGCGCATAATATCAAAGACATGTGCTTTTAGTTCAGCATTAGGATATTTATTTTTGAATACATGTGCAATGGTATCTGCTCTATGAAGTGCTTCATCACCGTCAAAAAGAATCAACTCTGCATCCAATATACAATCTCCGTATGATTTCTTCTTCATTTCAGTAACTTGTTTAGGACATTTATCAGTAATATCCTTTTCATTATATGAATAGATTTTAACTTGGTCGTCTATTTTATGTATCTGTATTCTCATACCATCATACTTTTCTTGAACGATATAATCGCCGGAAAAACCCTGTAACTCTTGCATATCATCAATGTCAAATATTCTATACATTGGTTTGTTCGGAACAATAAAGTGAGAGATTGATTTTTCTTCTGTGGATTTTTTCTCGGCTTTTTTCAATTCAACTTGAAGTAACTTATTCCAATCCTCTTCGGAATGCTTGTGAAGGTATATCTTTTCAAGAGTTTTCAACGCCTGTTTAAACTTAGTCTCTACCTTCTTACTATCTTTGTCATCACCATAATGCTCTATGACAAACAAAGGTATGTCTTTTACTTTAAGGTCTAATCCTTCTAATCCATCAGTAATATCGTCGGCTTGAAACTCAACACTTTCATAAGAATCCTCGGATAGTGCGTCATCATCGGAACGAATTGCATAATGAATAAACTTTACAAATGTGCTTTCATCGGATAAAAGACCCTCTAATACATTACCTTTAAACTTCTTAGCGAATGGGTCATTTACATTTTCCGAATCAAAACGCATTTGTTTAACCGCTTCATAGATTATTTTTGCAGTTCCACTTGAAGGACTACCTGCATCATCAGCCTCGACATGGCGTTCATCAAGATATTCTTTTATCTCTTTACCCAAAGGAGATATAGAATCGTAAGCATCTTTTACTTCTTCTAGAGCGTTTCGCCAACGCCCCCCATATTCTTTAGGGTCTGTTCTTGCGGATAAATAGGCTACTCGCACTTTTTCAAAAAGTGAAAGTATTTCATTTGAGATTGGGTTGCTGTCCTTCTCAAACATTAAGCCAGTGGTTGCCATACTAAATCACTTTTTGTAATCCAATCGTTTTCCATATTTAGATTCTTTTTTTTGTTTTTTTTGTAGCATACTAATGTTCTTAGAAAGGGAATCCATTTGCTCGATACGGCGTGTCAATTTTTCTACAGGAACAGGAACATTTTTTGTTTCTTTTACTTTGCTCTCCATTTCATTCAACATCTTAGAAACTAATTTTATTAAAGTGTAATAATCATCAAAATCATCTGCAATTCTATCTTCTGTGGTGGAGTTGCTTTCGGCCTTACCAATAGTTTCTCCACCCATACCGTAGCCTTCTTTCTTTTGGTTTCCGTCATACTTTTCAGCCTTCGGTCGCTTAACCTTAACATCCTCAACTTCATCATCATAAGGAAGTTCTGTAGAACTACCCACTAGTTTGATTGTTTCTTTTGCTTTGCGAACAAGTCTAATTGCTCTACTAATTCGTGCTTCTTCTTCTGTCATCTTTTCCGGCATATTATTGACCTCCATTAACGAACCTATCAATGTCACTCCAACTCATTTTATGAATTGCGTCTGTATCGGGGACTCTACTATTATTGATTGAAGGAGTCGGTGAATCTACTACAACAAAACCGGACTTCATCAAAAGATTATCTTTATTGTAGACTGCGGTTTCCAACTCTTTAATTCTAGAAACCAATTCCTTTAAAATAATCAACATGTCTTCGTTTGTTTCACTCATCTCTTAAATCCCCCTTTCTCTTTGGATATACAATTTGTCGCAAATCTCTATACAACAACTCATACTCCTTACGAAGTTTGCTCGACAACGCAACCATATCAATGTTCCTCTCATCAATACTTACGAACTTCTTTTTCATTTTATCATCGGATTTAACTAAATCCAAGTCTCGCAACAAGTCAATCAATTCACCCATTCGGGTAAAGTCTTGACCGAAGTATTCTGTCGGTTCAGCCGATTGAAGAGTTTTCTTCAAGGACTTTTTCTTCTTCTTATCTAGCCCTTCTAGTATCGGACTGTATTCTTTTTCAATGCTTTCTTTTAGTATGTATTCCCAAGTCATTCTTCTTCACTCCTTTGATTATCAAAATCTTGTTTAAAATATGATTCAACTATGTTTGCTAAGTTTTTCATATTTTTTAGTATTTTCCTTTCTTCTTCTTGAGTAAGCATAACCATTCCACCTTTTGTTCTACTATCGTTAATAATAGTAGTCATAAGGGGTGTGCTTCTTCTTATCAAATCCAAAAGAGAAGTGTCATCAGCAATTTGTTCTTGAGATTGTTCCAATGTTTCCAAGTCTTCTTCTATTTGAGGATTAACCCCATATCCTATTTGAACTTGGTCTTCTATGTTTTCAGCCAAATTTTCCGTTTCTTGTTCCAATCTATCCAACTCTTCTTTCTGTTGAATAGTCATAATAGAATCTCTTCTCTTTATTAGAAGGGCGTTTATTGATTCAGCATATTCCATTAGTGTTTCATATCCAAAATAATCTCTAGTGTATTCATTAGAAATTGTTTCTTGTGTTTCTTCACTCATAGAAGAAGTGTCTTCGGGTGCTTTCTTACCTTCTGTGTATTCAAAGGTATCTCCACTACCTCTTATATCATACCTTTTTGCCCGTGTGTAGTCTTTATACAAATCCCGTAGATATTTCAAAGTCTCTCGTCTTTCTTTTTTAGTTCTACCAAGTAATCTAAAAACATCTGTTTCTCTATTTTTAGCCAATAAGTCTTCCTCATATTTCAACAAACGCTCTAGTAGTTTTTTAAGATTACCTAGTGTTCTTGGTTTTACTTGTAAATCTCCAACATCTTTCATGTATTTTTTAGTATATTCTTTTAATGAACCAATCTTTGTTCCTTCGTATGGTTCGTCTAATAATACCTTTAATTTTTTAATTTCTTCGTCGTCTAATTTTGATAATGAGTCTTCTTCCAGTCTATCAAACAACATGTTTAGTTTAGCAAGTGCCATTTTTCTAGGAGTTTTTTTACCTCCTTGATTTATGGGGTTTGTTTCATCTAGCATAGAAGAAGACGATTCTTCAAGATAGCGAACTATGTCTTGAGAGCCTTTAATTTTACTTAGTATTCCTATAATTTTCGTATGCGAGTTTGGATAGAGACGCTTTCCTGTTGCTTTAGAATCAACCTCTTCATCATCAAAACCAGTAACAAGTTCTTCTTTTATTTTACTTTCTTTTTTAGGTTTAGGATTTTCAACCGCATCTATTTCCCCTTCTAAAACCTTCAAGTATCTTTCTTGTTCTAAAGGAATTATTTCATCCATATTAGAATTAAATTGTTCTATGGCCGAAGAGTATTCTTCCTTTAGTTCTGTAGTTAATTTAGATGATTTGGAGGAACTTTCAAATTGTTCCCTAATATCCTCTATTGATTTTAATTCCTCTTTATAGTCGTATTCTTTATATTTTCCCTGTCCTCTAAAGGCAAAGTCTTCAACTAGTATTTTATGAACTTCGGAATCTAAACCTTCACTTTCAAGAAAATAATTTGTTTCTTTAGTTCCGTCTTTTTTAGTTGTGGTTTTTGCTTTTCTTTTAGTAGAAGTAGAATAGTGAAAGTCGCTAGCCTCTAAACCCTCAATAGTTTTTATTTCATTGTTCATATCCTCAATAAACTTATCCTTTTCTTTTTTGGGTAAGTTCACTTTAAGAATAGTCAAAATAATCACCACTTGTTTTCAGTTTTCTTTCGCTTCTTTACAGGTAGTTGGACTACATCGGGAGTATCGGCTGAACCTCTAGATTGTCTATGACTAGTATCGGGGGGTAGCCCACCAACTGAATAGTCTCTACTAATCTTAACTGTTCTATCTTCGGAGGCTCTTTGAGAGCGAACCTGTGCTAATTCCTTTGCTAGTCTTCTTTCTTTCTGTGCTGTATCTTCTGTCATAATCATTCCTCTTTGTTCTTACAAGAATTGCATAATAGTATGTGTTTTCCTCGCTTGCTTTTATTTGTGTTTCTCAATGAGACTCTAGCCCCACATTTATCACACTTTTTGCTTTTACTAGTTGTGTCTTTACCCCGTTTAGGTTGGCTCTGTAAATATCTTTTATACCTTGAAGGTTCTACTTTAATAATATCTTTCCAATTCATCAAGGTATTCTCCTTTCACTTCTTCTATCCACATTTTGATTTCCTGCATCAGCCGGTAATCCTGTCATTCGCTTATCCGGCCCTACACTCATTGAAGGTTTATTTCTTGTGGTAGCGGGATTCTCTTGAGGGGTAGAACCTCCCTCCATCATGCTTCTCATGTTCTCATCTAAATCCCGTTGGTCTAAATTAGAACCGGCCAATGGGTCTACGCCACTTTCAGCCTTACTTTCTTCTTTTGGAGGTTCTTCTACAGGTTCCGGTTTCTTGAAAGTAAATTGTCCGTCTTCATCCATATCAACTTCAAATCCTAGATTCTTTACAGAAGCCGCAATATTAACTTCTATCTCTCTTTTACGAAGTTCAGCAATTTCATCTTCTTCTTCGGATGGTGGTAGTTTCAACACCCAATCAGTAATACCAAATTGACTAACTAAGAAAGGGAAAACATAATTGTTGTAAACATTCTGTGCCATTTGAACTGCTCGATTAGTAACAAGTATTTGCATACCTTCATTGTTCAATCCGCCACTAGTAGTATTATCAGCCATGAAGACTTTACTCACTCCATAGAATGCTGAAATTCTATCTCTTAAGTCATCTTTAACAGCCGTGTATTCCATCTCTTTTAGACTATCCATAAACTTAATCCATTCAACAGAACCTTTTCCGTTCTCTGCTTCTATACCCATAACCGGAATATAGTGCGGGTCTTGTTCCATTCTTTCTTTGACACTTCTCCAAAAACTAGACATTGATTCCATGTTTCTAGTTTGGACTGCTAGCAAACCTCTAGGCATACGGCTCTTTGTATATGATGAGTTAATGTAATTCTCCATAGCAATAAGAGTCATAATGTGATTGAATAATGTCATAACAGGAGAGTGGCCGTAAAGTCTACTAGGACTATACTTACTAAAATGTAGAACTTCTCCTTCAATATAATTCTGTTCTTCTCCGTTTGCTCTATTGATGTAGTGTATAGGGAAAAGTGGACTGTTACAATCGGGGCAATTTTCATGTGGTTCTTGACTAATATGACTTCTATGGTTAATACAGGTAAATCCTTTCGTTCCTCTAATTCCTAATTCATCGGCATAGATACTCATAGTAACAGGGTCGCCTCTAAACAATTCTTTTATTCGGTGCATACGGATTTTACCATTACCGTCTAAATAGTATTCCTTGACAAGAACAATGTAAGCATCATCCATAATGTTTAGGTCGTCTTCTAATTCTTTGAAAACATCAATGAAGAGTTGTTCCGATTTATTTACATATCCTCCAACAAACTTTTCAGCATAATCTAATTGTTTAGGGTCGGGTTTCTTTAGGTCTGTAGAGCCACACCTAGCACATTCTGTAACGGGTCTTTTATGTGTTTTTTGACATTCATTACATCGGGCTTCGTATGCTTTTTCCCAAACATAGCCTCTACGGAATATTTCCTGTTTTAGTTGAGTAATACAGGTTCGGACAATAACAGACTGTTGGGTAATGTTATAGACCATTGGCCCTGTCATCATGTAAGAGTTTTCACGCTCTTGTATTCCAATGTTGTAGACCTTTCTATCAGCCGGTTTAGGGGTAGACCGTCGAAACAAATTGCTTATTTTGAATTGTCGCTTTTCCGCCATAACACCCATCCCCGTCTATATTGTAATATCACGCCTTTTTAATACTACCCTTTTCTAAGAACCCTTTCGCCATTTCTTGTTCTTTGGTTCTTTGGTTTTACTTCGACTCCATTTGACTTTATTAGCCCAATAAGCCGCCGACATTTTACCACGCTTGATGTTCTTTTCGTGGCGACTATAAAATGCCTGTCTTTGTCCGGCAGTTTGATTTGTCTTAACTCCCTTTTGTCCGAAAGGAATGTATTTTGACTTTTTCCCATCCCAAGACATAACATGATGAGATTTAGTTTTATGGTCTTTTAATCGCTGTGGTTTATTGACCGTAGAAAGACCTTTTTTCTTTGCTCTTTCAATTGCCTTCTTTCTAGGACTTTTGGATTTAGGTTTCTTTTTAAGAATATCTTGCCAACTCATTCTTCACCCCTCAATTGATTTTCCTTTGAAGTCTTATCGTTATCAATAGGGCCACCTTTAGCCCAAGTGTAGCAGGTTCTCGCTGAATGACATTTGAAATCGTGCATCCAACAATAACCTAAACGACCGTCTTTATCTGTAGAAAGCGGCATACATTCATCCATTCTAGGTGAAATATCGAAGGCAATACAATTACTACAATTTGATTCTCTAGCAACATCAGCAGTAGTATTCCATTGTTTAGCATATCGTTCCCAATAATCCTTATCGTCTAAATTAAGAGGGCCGTATTGAATATGTTTTTCTTTAACAGCCCTATCTCTATTTTTAGTATTGAGTTTCAAGTCTTGAGTCGCTCTAGGACAAGCGAGTTCCTTTAGGATGATATGCCAAGACATTTTCATTCCTCTTCATCTTCGGGTAAATCAAGACCATCGAGTAAAATATAATCTCCTTTATCATGTTGAATAACATTCTCCATGTCTTCTATAACGGACTTAACTTCATCTTTAGATAACTTAGTGGCTTCTTCAAGAGGCTCTAATCCCGCCGCACCACCTTCTTTTTCTAAAGTGGAGACAATTGTTTCCTTTGGGTTTTCAGCCTTTTTCTCTCTAAGTTGCCTAAAGTCATCGGCATCAATTTTGTTATTCTTGTTTCTATCTAGTTTCTTTTGATTACCAACTAGCATCTTTTCATCTATTTTTTCTGTTCCGCAGTGTGCTTTAATTATTTCTTTCCAAGTCATGCTGTAAATGGCCCCCTTCTTTTGCTACCCTTTCTTCTCTTGTAATTTTTACAAGCGGAACATGTTGGGCGGCATCTTTGCTTTGTTCCTTTTGAAGCGTCTTTTCTTCCACAAGGTTTTGTTCCTTTCTTATCATCTTCACATGATTGACAAGAAACCCAACCTTTCTGTCCGTCTCCACCTCTTCGGGAAAACCAACCATGAAGTCCTTCTTTCTTTTCTCTAGCAAAATTATCTCCGCCTTTCTTAACTTTGCCTTTTGTTCCTTTTCTACATTGAACCATAAAGCCGGATTTGTATGCTGAACTTTTCATCCCGTATTTTTTATCCGCTAGTTTCGCACACCTATCTTTAGGCTCGCCCTTACTATTATGAGTGGCAGTAGCCTTAACTTTGAGAATTTCTTGCCAAGTCATTTTCTCATCCCCTTTGGTCTATCTGCTTTAATCCAACATTCTCTACAAAAACCAAACGGATGTAATTTTGAAGAATGTCTAGTATAACATCTAGAACAATAAGCAAATTCTTCACTATCTTTAGACAACTATACCACCTACATTTTCCATCTCATCCATGACGGACATCTTACAGTTATCTTGATATTTTGAAATGTCATCCACATATATTCCTTCTTTAGCAAAGTCAAAACCCACATGGTCTTTATGATTCTCCCACTTCATTAACTTGAATATCTCATCACATCTACCCTTATACCAATCGGCCTTTTTGTATGACTTCTTCATTCTAATAAGTTCAAGAAGAAGATTAGCATTACCTTTCTTCAATCGGAAATGAGGCAAACACTTACTCAATAATTCAGTAACCTCTGCTTGAGAATAAAAATTAAGTCTATTAACGGGCCTAGTGTCTTGAGGGGATTTTTGGTCTAAGTGTAATTTACCTATACCCCCTAATGCCTTATGTATCTCTGTCATAAACGCCTTTCCTCTGTCACCTGTAGCAACCAAACCCACTCTAGGATTATGGTTTCTATCCATAGTAATGTAGCCATCGGAGTCAATGAAGGCCGCAGTATAGGCCCAAATATTCTTTTTAATTTCGGAGTCTAAATTGTAATATCTACCTTCTATTGAAGTGATGTCAAGTGCCTTAACCATCTTAGAGATAGAATGCCAAGAAGACCTGTCATAAAGTTTTGAAGGCATACGGTCATGCAATTCTCTAGCCGATATTCCTTGATTAGAAGATACCTGTTTTAAAATATAATCATTAGTTTGTTCTTTCAAAGATTTTCTTATAGAGGAATCAGTTACCGTTTTTAATTCTGCCCTAAATGCTTTCTTAGCATTGTTCATTTCTTTCTGTAGTATTGAAAATTGACGACCATAAGGAGTTTCTTTTTGGTCTAGTTCAGCCTCCCAATATTTACAAAGAGAGTCAATAACTCTCCTTCTTTGAGATGACTCTTTCATTTTGTTTAACTTAGACAAATCTTTTTCATCGAATCTCATTTTAATAAATGCTTCTCGATATGGCCCTATCCAATAAACACTATCAATACACTTAGACAAATGTTCGGAATAACCATCAATTAAGTTATCAATACTTTTAGACATCCTTAGCCTATCGTTTCCTTTTAAGTTTCTTCTTTCTTTACGCATGGCCTTTACTACATCCGGTATTCCTTGACCGTAAAGTTCGTATGTTTTAGGAAAGGATTCGATATGTCTTTTGGCTTGAGAGGCATTTATGTTGTAGTCTTTACAGACTTTTACTACTGCTTCATGTTCGGAAAATATACTTAAGTTATTTCTTAGGCTTAGTTGTATTTCATCATCACCAACAATTTGCTTAACATCTTCTAAATCATTATCGGCTTCTTCTTCAAGTTCGGCAACCCGTTGTAGTCTTTGACTAGCCTCTCTTAGTTCATCCGGTGTTGCCATAATAACCACTTAAAAGTTTAAACCCATTATTCCACCACGCCTATTATTAACAGGCGCATCAAACAATCCCAAGTCATCTAGCAATAAGAATGTTTCACTGACTGTTTTAGTGGCGGCATTCGCTAAAGCCAAACTCATAACCATGTCGTCATGTGCGCCAACTCCCTCAAATTTACCCTTGTCTGTAATGGCAAACATAGATAATTCTTCTATTAAAGCCGAAGTAACTCTTCTACTTTCTTCATTACCATAGGGCAAATGTATTTTTTGGTTCTCAAAGTTCATCTGTAGATTTAGAATAATGTCCTGCTTCTTTTTCCTAGTAGTGTTGAAGTCATGCACATTCAAATCCGATATGTTCCTTAACTCTTGAGTGAAAGACTTTGCGAATACATTTGTTTCAAACAGTATTACCTCCGGTTGAAATATTTTACCTATAAGTCGAACCTTCTGTAAGTTTTCTCTAAACTCTACATTCTTTGACCTATCAACATACACTATGTTCTTGTTATCATTCTCATCTACCTCTAATACAGTAATCACATTGTAGTCACCATCAGTAGAGATAGCAGGGTCAATGCCAACATAATACTTGTAGCCCTCTCTCCTTGTTGGTTTCAAAACAAAGTTTTTATTTTTAGCCGACTCTAAGTATTCGGGATTGAATAGAGATGTTCCTGTAGAAACAGGAACGCATAGGTATTCTCTTGTAAATTTCAAAGAACCAATTTCAGCCTTTCTAGCCATAAGAGAATCATAATCCCATCTGTTCGGCCAAAGCGGTTCATTTAATGAATTAAAACAAGGGTATTTTCTTACAGTATATGCTTCATTTTCTTCTAGTTGAGCATAAATATCTGTGTAACTGAAAGGAGTTCCAATCACTCTTAATGATGCTGTATGGTGAAGTGTTGGTATCATATCACCATAAAACCAATCAGTAACTTTTTGGATTGCACTAAGACTAAACTCTTTCAAAGGGTCGTCAATAACAATCTCTTGAGGGTGAAGACCACGAATCTGTGAGCCAATAGAACGCTCTAAAATTTGATTTCCATTAGTAAGAGTAATGTTACCAATAGCCCAACCCTTAGCAGGTTTGAAATGTTTAATTGCAGGGTGATTGAATACCTTATCTATGTCTCTCATGTGAACCATAGTCTGTTTTTGGTTCGATGAAATGTATAGCATTTGATATGGAGGTGGCTGAAATATTAAATTCCAAACAACCCAACTGTGCATGAAGACTGATTTACCGTGACCTCTACTACAAATGATAACTGTCCTTTGAGTTTCATTCATAAGTTCTAGCCACTCTTGCTGATGTGCCGCAAAATCCCAACCTAAAACATGTTCAAAAAAATACGGGAACGATGTCTTGGATAGTTCCATATCCATTTGATGTTCTAAGTTGAAGCCTTTTATTTCCATGTAATAACCTCAACGATTGTCAATGCGCCACTGTAATTTTTTCTCAAGTTCCATAACTAAACGATTTAAATGAACATCATTGTAAAAAACATCATTTGCTTCTAAAAGCCTTGAGAAGTGTTTATTATTTATGTCTTCATCATCTAAAATATTTTCTTTTATTCCTTGTAGTCTGTATTCTATACTATTTGGGTTGTCTTTTTCACCAGCCTCTAAATCGTTAAGGGCTACAAGCATTCCTGTTCTTTTTATTATTTCACCGTATAAGCGGCTAATTTCTCTTTCAGTGGTGGCTTTCAATATGTTTTTCCAACTCATGTTAATCACCTAAAATTAGCCTTGACAAAATAAACTACTTCTTCGGAAACACCAACACTCTTAGAGATACTACTAAACGAATCTACTTCTTCAACCATCTTAACAATCTCGGTTCCAATAATATCAACATCAAATATTCTCTTAGCAGTGTCAATGGTTTCGCCTATGTCATCCATTGACGATAAAGAACCTCGACCGTAGTATATTGGTAATCCTTTCAATATTCTAATTGAGTCATGGACTTTCAATATTTTATTTTCAATCTCCATCTTCTTTAACTCTTTTATTTCATTAAGGATTTTAGCGTGTCTTTTACTACTACCACTAATCATAGACTTAGCCGTAGTGTCCGTTAAGAAATCTTGTAGTGCCATAATAATAGTCATCTCTTTTACTTCTTCTATGGGGTTTTCTTGATATGCGGAATTGATGTCTATACCAAACAAAGTAGTTCTTTTCTTTTCTCCGGTTTCAACGAATAGATGTCCTAAGTAAGAAGCCATTTCTTTATCATACATATCCAACAATTTTTTATTGTCTTCAAATAATTCTTCAAAGACTGTTCTTAGATTTATTATTGCAGTTTTTATTTCACCAACTTTCATATTAGTTTCTTGTGTTTTCTTTAAGAATGTCAATATTTTTCCCAAATCGGAACTGTCTATAACATCTCCTTCTGTATTTACTGTTTTTCTAAACATAGCCTTGTATGCTAAAGCAAAATCACTTTCAGTTAAAAGAAGAAGTTCTTTGAAATCTAAAGTGTTTTTGTATGGATAGTCTAAGTTTAAGTTCATAGATGGGTCAAATAGTGGTCGGTAAAAATAATCCTCTACTGCCTGTAAAACTTCTCTTACTTCTGTTTGAACATTTTTTAGTTCTCTAGATTGAGTTGGTCTAGATGAATATACTTCGCCGTAATTTAGAGGGTCGCCTGTTTCTTTTTCTCCTGCCGGTGCTGATACCATATCTCCAACTCTCATTTTAGATACAACTAATACATCTATAAGTGCTTCAAATAAGCCCCGTATTGCCCCATCAAGTTTTCCTAAAGATGGCGGAATGCCGTCAGTTTTTTCTAAAACACCATCTTTATTTTTTTTATACAATTCTACAATACCAGTATATTTTCCAAGACCCCCTTCTAAAATATACAGAGGCATGTATGCCTTTCTTCTTGAAAGTTTTACTCTCTCTAATTTATTCAAATGTTCATCCAAGTCTCGCATTTGGTCGGAACTTTCAAATCCAAACTCCGGCCCTTGTAAAATTGCTTTAGTTGCTTGTTTAATATTAGGAAGGCTTTCTTCATTTATGAAAATACCATCCATGTATTCTTTAACATAGTAGTAGCCTAGTATATCCATTTCATCTTTAAACATGTTAATAAATCCGTCTTTAGTTTTTGCTTTTCCTTCGGTGTATGCCCCATATTGAGAACTACTACCTCTGTCGCTTTCATCTACTTCTCCCCTCTCCGATACAGGGATAGAGTCTACTAGTCCTAATTTACCCTCAACATATGCAGTAATTACTTTCATTGTAGCATCTACTTCACTATCCCTATTATCTTCAATAGACTGTGGTTTAAACAAACCAACATATTGCCCGTTCTTTTCAAAAATAGTATTTGCATTTTTTAGTGCAGTAATCTTTTCTTTCATCTCGCTATCGTCTTGAGTAATAGCATTGGCTAATTCTCTTACTTTTTCTACAACAACTGCATGTTTCTTAGAAACTTTCATCCATGAAGAATAAATACTTTCTCTTTTTCCTTTGTCAGCAAAACGACCCCAACCCAATAATTCCTTTACTGTGCCTCTCATTTGAATTGCTACCATGTCTTTAACGCCTAAATTACCGGCCTTAAACTCATCAGCATACTCCATTATTTGAATTAGTTTTTCTTTAACTTCGGGTTCTTGACTTAGTTCATAAAGACCGTCTTCTTCAAGAACTGCCTTTCCTTCTACGGTATCTATCAATCTACCTAGTGTTATTGAATCTTTATCTTTCGCTTTACCTGTTACTGTTACAGAAGACGGTGTGACTCTCTGTTTAAAGTTATTACTAGTTATCTTTCTATTCCGTATTTTAATTGTAGAGCCGAAAATCATAGTTAAGAGTTTATTCAAGTTCTCTTTCTCTCTTACTTCTGCATCAACATCTTTAGCCCTCTTAGCATCAAAGTCTTGTGAACCTTCTTTATTTTCTGCCGAAGCATCAAAAGCAATTCTAATCTCTTTGATAAATGCCCTTAACTCTTTATCATCTACTTGTTCTATTTTGCCTTCGGTTACTAAGTCATCATACAGTTTGTTAATCAACTTCTTCAAGAATGTTCTACGACCTGCTTTATTTTCAGCCTCGTATAATCCAAAATACTTAGTTGCGGTTTGAGTTCCTTCTTTGAAAAGTTCTTTTAATGGTTCAAGCATAATCACACCTCTGTAATATCTGTATCAACTTTCTTGATAATGAGTATTCTTTCAAGTCTCTTCAAGAATGAAACTCCGTCTTTGTCAAGGGGAATCTCATTAGAATAGTCGGCAGGGTCTTTCACTATATCATTCACCTTATCTTGTATTGCTTGAATAACATTATCCTTGAACTCTTTAAGTTCCGTATTTAATACTTCAATAAAATCCTCTATTGCCTTTTTGACTTCACTTTTATCATCACTGTTTATTTTTGAATTTAATTTTTCAGTAGCACTTTGTAGTTTAGAACCATACAAAAAGGCCATGTTGTAATATGCTTGAAATGCTGTTCTAGCATCAGCCTTTCCAATGTAATAATCTACATCTTTATACCAAATATCTCCTTTCATTGACATCCTGTAAATTACTCTATTTGCATTGGTTTTCAAAAAGTTGTCTAAGGCAGTAGAAATATAACCAACACCGACATCCTTTTCTTGTCTTTTTGGTCTTTCAATTTCTTGACCTGTAACAAGAGAGGTTGTTTCCTCTGTTCCCCTTTCTCCAAAACGACCACTTCTAAGTCTAGGGCCAACATCTGTTTGTTTAGGTCGAATTAACCTAGAAGAAACACTAGGGTTCTTTATTCCTAATGCTGTTGTTATTCTCTTTATTCTTTCATCCTCTATGACCGATTCAAACTCTGCAATAAAATCAACATTTTCTTTTGGTATCGCTACCAAAGTTTTACCATCACCTTCATATCTAGTGATAACATCTTCTACTTGGTTTTCAAATTCCGAAACATAGTCGTCTAATATTTCTTTAACTATGGCACTAAAGGCATCAGTTTCATCCTTATCTAATCCAGTAATTGATTCGTTTTTAACCCCCTTTACTATGATGTCAAATAAATCAGCATAATAGTATTCAGTGTTTGAATCATAACCTTCTTCGACAATCTCACTAATTACGGCTTCGGAAACATATTCTCTCTTAGCGAAGTCATTCAATATAGCATCTATTGGTCTTACACCTCTATCCTCTAATAATCGTATCAAAAAAGGATTCACCTTCTTTTTCTTTTTTATTAGTGGTCTTGAAGTAGTAGCACCCTTAAGTTTGGGTAGAAGAACAGATGCTTGAGGTATGCTTACTACCTCTTCTAAATAATCTACTGCATTGTCGGCAATAACTGTTTCAGCCTTGTATGTGTTATCTACTTCAAATTTAATTTCTTTACGACCAAAAATCAATTCGTAAAGAGGGGGCCATTCTAAAGTAAGAATATAATTACCTAGATGTTTTTTCTTGCTTGTTGTCTTCTGCAATTCAACATTGTATTCCCTTTCAGCATAAGTTACTATTTTTGCTTCGTTTCTCATTATGGGCGCATATCCCGACTCATTGATTCCCTTAGACCTAAGATTATATTTTAACCATTTAACCTGCGGAGACTCTACAAAAGTCTCATCAGTTGGTTTTTCGGTTCCACTATCAGTTTCCATTATTGCTTTGATTAACTTTGTTTTAGTGATACCTGCTTCGGAAACTTGTTGGTGTATTTCTTTTCTATCCTTGACAAGAGTAACTAGCCTATCTAGTAATTCATCACTAGGAGATTCTACCATCATTTTCAAAACATTAGTCAAAGTCATTTTACTTGCAGTAGCGGGTTTTGCTTTGAGTAATTTAGACAAACCGGCTCTCAATGTAGAGCGAAGTTTTCCAACTTTTATGTTTTGACTTTCAGCCAAACGCTCTACAGTTTCACTCAACTCGCCTTTCAACAATTTGAGAATGCCGGAGTTTGAAGGTTCTTTTATTTGTTCAAGAGTCTTAGAAAGTTCTTCTTTGCCACCGACTTCTCCCGACATAACTTCTTCTAGAGACTCTAAGCCTCCACTTTTTGATAGACGAATCAGTAATTTTTCTAGAGGATATGGGCTTGTTATGAAAGTTGATTTAACCATTTAAGACTCCACCTGTTCTTTCGCACAACCCCATACTTCAAATAGTTATCATTGAATAACTAATCCTAAACAAATCTTGGTTTCTCCAATGTGAACTTTAATCCGGCACTCATATTCCTATTGAGTTCGTCTACTAATCTACTTTTTACGGAGTTGAACTCCGACCTAGTATCTTCGTGAGCCTCCCAATTGATAGCCATATCATATTTTTCTATCAATATTCTATTTGCCTCTTCTTCTATGGCATTTAAATAAGTTTCTCGACCCAACCATTTTTCTTTAGAACGCTGTAATACCTGCTCCCATTCTGTGCTTTTGATTATGTTTTTCCAACTCATTGTAATTACTCCTTAGATATATTATTAACTCGCCGTATAGCATCATTGATAACTTCTATGATACTTTTTTTAAGAGGTAGGTCTTTTAGCGATACTTCACTTCGGCTCTTAACCAAAGTTAAAATTTCATATACTGCGTAATCGAGCATTGACTCTCTAGTATTACCTGCTTGTTCATCAAATCTGTTCAGCCTTTTTATAGATTTTGTCTTACTAATTTCATCTTTCCAACTCATTGTAATCTCTCCTGCATTTAACCAAAAAGGGTATCTTCATCATCCAATTCTTCTTTCCCTTCTTCTTGTCCGAACTCATTATATGATGGGCTTAATTTATCCCTACGGTATTCATTAGCCTCATGGGATAAATCAAAAATCATATTCTGTAATTCTTTACCTAAATTATACCCATGTTGTTTAGATAATATTTTTAACTTTTCTACAGTCAAGTTTAAATTTTGAGTTTCCTGTCTTTTTGTAAGCCAATGTAGATAAGACATGGGTTTATTCGGATTTAATAACGAATAGTGGGTCATATCCATCATTTTAGTTTCCAAGTCTTCAAATGATTTAACTTCAACAATAAACTCACCTAAGAATCTAAGTTTTCTAAAAACTTCCTCAACCCAAGTAGTGTCGTTTTTAGTGTATTCTTCAATTTCCTCATCGTAATTTTCTTTTAATATGTCTTGCCAAATCATTGTAGCCTCTCCTGCATTTTCTTCTTAACATCAAGCCAAACTTCGGGGTGTCCTTGCGCTAAAACTTCTTGAACAACTTGCATCTGTGCAACAATAATTGTGTCTTGTCGCTTATGCACTAATTTACCCTTAAACTCCATCATGTATTTTAATGACTCTCTAATTTCTCTAGCCAACTTAACTAAAGCATCAAGTTCCTTAGCATCCAAATCATCTCTAGATGCTATCTCTGTAATTTTATTATCAAGTAATCCTATGTTTCCAGCCAACATATCTACCTCATTCAACTCTTTCTTAGCAATAATATTTGCCGCCGACTGTTGAACAATAGGCTGTAGATGGTGCTTAACATGACGGTGAACCTGTGCCTTAGTAATATTAAGACCCGCACTTACTTCTTCCGCAGTAATCAAACCTTCATGTAATTGTCTCTCATACTCTGCCCTATGTGGGTCTACACATATTGCACACTTAGGATTACTACTATTGACATAATCTCCCATGTGGTTTCGTTGGTGCTGTGCTGATGTTCCACTACGCCAACCCATCTCTTCGTCTAGAGCATCACAAGATATTTCCATATCTTCTATCTGTCGCTCTAGTTCATCAACATTCTCATGTTGGCAAAACAAACAACTTCTTCTACGCATATTAAATCACCAACATATCTCGCCAAGACTTTGTTAATGTGCGTCTCTTTGTTCCTGTTCCTGTAGAATCATAATAATCCTTGATAATTTTTCTTGTCTTGGCAGGAGTCAAAGCAATTCTAAAGGAGACAAAATCACCGGCAATATTTTTTATACCGGCGTATCTAGCCAGTAGTTTTTTTGTCTTAGCATCAGTATTGGATTTAAAATCTCGATTGATTAACTTAGACATTACCTTAGAAACACTTACTTCATCTCCAACTCTAGAGGAACTTATTGCTTTACCAACTGCTCTCTTAAAGTCGGGAATAGCCATGAGATACTTAGCAGGTTTCGCAGTATCTATAGTCAATTTAAATTCCCTATTTTCTAATTCTTCTTGAGCCTTTTGTATAATTTCCAATAGACCCATAGGAACTAATTCACCACCAACCAATGCTTGATAGATTGGGGGTGTGGCAGTATTCTGTTCTTTGTTCGACCAAGTAGAGTTATATGTTCGACCTTGTAAATTATCCTTATGTTTTGTCTTGAAATACTCGTCTAAGTAATGTCCGTAAATAGGTTCCATCGCTATTCCTTCGGGATAAGAGCCATCCTTCTTATTATATTTTGAAGGTATTGAGAACATAATGTTTTGAGGGTTTAATGATGGGTGGATTAGTAAATCGTCTATGTCAGCCTCAATTGCCTCAAAGTCTTCATAGTCTTGTTCAAAAAATATACCATTTTTTCTTGACATCATTATTTTATCTAATTTATCCAATTCTATGTAACTACCAGTGTCACCTTCATTGTCCGAAGCAGGTCTAGCAATAGGGAATGGTTTAACATGGTTTTTCAAAGCATCTAATAAGTCTCCTTTTAGAACCCCAATAGCCCCACCCTTCAAACTACTACAAGTTTTTTTCCACTTAGCATAATCTTGAGGAAAAGAAATAGGGCCACCTTCAAGAGTAGCGTCTCCAACCTGTGCAATATTCTTGTCTACTTTCGGCACTTCTTACACCTCTTTTTCTTTTTACCATATCTAGGTTTGAATAAATGTGAATGGGCGGCGGCCCCTGTAGTGACTGCCCCTGCTACCTTTTCTACGGATTCTATATTAGAAGTTTCCTCTACACAACCGCAGGACTTTCTTTCTAAGTCTTCTATAGCCTGTCTTTGTCTTTCTTTAAATTGCTCTACCTCTTTCTCCCTTTGAGTCTTAGGTTTTTCCTTTTCCTTTATTGAATCATAATAGGCAATATACTCTTCTTGTTCTTCTTGAGAAGGGTTTGTTTTCATGTAGTTATTCCAAACTTCCATAACTTCTTCACTACCTTTGCCGTGTTTATCTACGGCAAACATCAATCGAAGATTCCACCTTCGCTTATTAGCCAAAGTCTTGATTTCTTCGGGAGTCATACCCTCTAAATAATCTTTATTTTTCAATATGTTTTTCCAACCCATCTCAAATCACCGGATAACGATACATGGGCTTCTTAGACATCTCGGCATAAGTATCTTCATCCATAATGTCCTCTACTTGACTGTATTCTGTAACTTTATCGCCACTTTTTGATGCAATTGCCTCAACTTTAGCCGCCGATTTAGCATCCAACGGATTCAAAAGAGTAATTCTTGGTTTTCCTCTTGTATATTCGTCTCGCTCTCTTCTCAAATCCATAAAAAGACCTTTTCCTCGGCCAATTTCATAAATAAAACTGTTTCCAACAAAAAAGAAGTCTCCCATGTCCTTGTAAGAAGTAAAACCTTCGATTTCTCCCTCATCATTTACCTCGGCAATCAAATTTAGAGGCGTGACTATCGAAGGATAGCCTTTTTCAACCGCAGTTTTGAACTTTTCAACAATTTCAGCAACTTCGGCCTCACTTAAGACCTTAATTTCTTTAATTATATTCCACCAATGCAAAAAATCACACCCTTTTGGTGTAGACAACATTAGCATCTCGATGTGTTGTTTCTTTTTTCATAATCCAACTAGCATTATCCAAATATTTTCGCAAATTTCTCGATTTTAGACGCTTGACCCCCCTCTCTTCAAGGGATTTTTTGATAGAACTAAAGGTATAATCGCTATTATTAGAAAAAACATCCATCAAATTGCGAATTACCGACTGCCTTAAGCCAGTATTAGTCAAATCGTCTTGCCAAGTCATAAAAAAATCACTCCGTAAAAGAAGGAACCCTGTTCATAGTTATTTCATCGGCACTATGACTAAAACTACTTTCAAGTTCCCATATTTCATCTGCATATTTAGAAGGATTTGATTTATATTTAGGGTTTTTTAATTGGTCTAAAGTATTCCGTAAAGAACTCAATACTTCTTGTTCATGTGGGTCTTCGGAATAACCTAAAACTTCAAGAAACATGTCTAAGTCTTCCAAATATTCTTTGTATCTTTCAACTTCTTTAACATCTTTCAAAATATTAAACCAATTCATATAAAATCACTCCCTCTAGGGACTATTTCTATTCATTCTATCTCTCTTCGTAATCCTATACTTTGAAACACTTTGAAGATAAGTTTTCTTTTTTCTTTCAAACGCTAATAGAGCCATTTTTGCCCTATCTATTTTATCCGCATTCAAGGCATCTCCTATAAATTTAAGACTCTTTTTTGACCTTTCATAATATGATTTTTGTATGTCTAAATATTCCTTTAACTCTTCATCGTTTAAATGAGAGAAGTGTGTGTTGAGTCTGTCTCTCTCTTTCAAAATTCTAGGAATATCCTTAATTCTTCTCTCTAATCCTTGTAATCTTTTTTGATGTTCTCTCAATTGTTTAAGCAATCGGGTTTTTGAGGGACTTTCCCCTTCCAAATCGTCTTCATCTGCATATCTCTTAACATCACTAATTACTTCTTCTGTGCTTAGTTTTAATATATTTTTCCAATTCATAACAATCACTCCATTCCTAAGTGTTCTTTGACTATCTCTAATGCCCTTTTCAAACTATATTCTCTAGCAACAATTTCACCATTAACTCTAATGATAAACTTTCCATCGGACATAGTATCTAGTTTGATATTGCCATCGGGATGTTGTAAATAATAATTAAAAGAAGTTTTACTCCTAGAATATGCTTGGCGCACTCCGCCAAATGAGGCTTTTCTGTTCAGCCCCGTTCTTTTATTAGAAGGACTACCACCATGATACTCACCACCAAGCATCTCTTGTAAATCTTGCATAAACTGTTTAGGCGAGTAAAATTTCAAAATAT